>Ga0206829_10019_pt1 | contig 69660 bp, 59 predicted proteins | sample Alteio_BWOrgCont_75_FD_152862 | JGI IMG/M metagenome (GOLD analysis project Ga0206829, IMG submission 152862) | Enriched cells from forest soil in Barre Woods Harvard Forest LTER site, Petersham, Massachusetts, United States -... | ecosystem: Environmental > Terrestrial > Soil > Temperate forest >... | reverse complement strand
TTTTGAGCAACCTACCAGTTTAATTTTATAGGTATGACTTGAATAGCAATATATTAACTTCTGGAGCGATGTAGTAAATATCATTCTAAAAGTCAATGTTCCGGATGACCCATATTTAAATGTGACAACTTTCTAATCAAAAGCATAATAATAACCAAATAATAAGGCACATAAAATCTATCTGCCGTTTCTGAATGAAGTATGAATCTTGTTAAGTAAATAACTAAAATCGCTAATAAAAACATTTGATCAAATGGCAATTGACGAAAGCGGACAGCCTTACCTATAAATACGAATAGACCCATTAACATAAATGTATTGACCTGCGAAAAAAGAAAGCCTACAATTGCATCTGAAATGTGAATAGTTAAATAATTATGAATTGAGAATGCAGGACTCATTTTATGAAATGTCACCATGTTATTCTTAAAAAAGGATGGATAGAACATTAAGTCCCAGCCAAACCGTGTGGCATTATAAGCAACACCCAAAAAACAAATAAAGAAACTCAAAAGCATTATGAAATAATGCAAAGGCGAGATCTTATTAACCACGAGAGCCAGGAACGAAATAATAATAACAGCAGGGATAATGTTATCTATTCTTGTAAATACGGCCAGCATAAGGAAAAAGAAGGCCATAGAATATTTCCCTCTTTCTACAATGAAATACATGGAAGAAAATAAAAATAAAGCTGAAATACAATCGGGTGTCGATAATTTTGCAACCACTAGTAATGGACCAGATAATAAAATTATCCCACTTGTAGCCAAGGCTGTAAGTGGGTTCAGGTACTTAAATATCCAATAAAAAAGCAAAATACCAATAAAGAAATAGGCTATAACAGAAGGCAGTACGGTGGCAGCAGGTAAGTTGATACCTGTTTTATAAAAAAACCATATACTTACCACATACAACGGTTTCACTATATAAAATGGCAATACAGCCTTGTAATCAACCTTACTATTCAGCATTTTTCTCTTATATGCATGCGACGTATCTGTAAGTTGACAATAGACTTTGGCTGGCACATTCTTCTTAGCTTCGCGGTAAGTAATATCATGAACCAACCTCGCATCAGTATTATCCATCTTCAATGCGAGAGACATATATGGAAGCATATCCCAATTATATAAAGGTCGCTTATATACATAAAAACAAACTAGTAATAAGAAAATAATAAAGAAAATGTAAGCTAACCTACGCTGCATCAATAAGGATACTTTAGGCATAATTTATTCATGTTGAATAAAATTAATAATATTTCCATGGATAAATCTAAAAATAAAGCTGAAGCTACTTTTGTATATTTGTCATAACATAAAAATAAAGTTAATACCCTTGCAGAAGTCTATATATAAGTACCTGGTATTGGCTATACCTTGTCTCATCTATTTTACGGTAGTTTTCCGGTATTCTGTGAATATGCCTGCACAGGATGATTATGATGCTATCCTTGTTTTCCTGATGAATTTTAAAAAGGCTACAGGTATCGACAAGTTCTTTTTATTGTTTAGTCAACACAATGAACATCGCATATTATCTTCAAGATTGTTATATGTATTATATTATTACATTGCAGGTGCTATTAACTTCAAAGACATTATATTTATTGGCAATGCCCAATTGATAGTGTTGTATGTTATTATTGTTGCTTTTATAAAAAAATGTTTGCCCACTCACTGGTTTTGGCCTGCATTAATTACATCCTTGTGCCTTTTTGATCTTAATAGTTGGGAAACGTCAGGGTTCGCTATGGCTTCTATGCAGAATTTTGGTATTATTCTCTTTTTTGCAGCTTCTCTATATTCTTATAATAAACAAGGCAATTGGAGATATCTTGGAGCCTTCCTTCAATTCATCGCTATATTTTCTAGCGGTAACGGTATAGTTGCGGGGGCCTTGCTTTGCTTATTTACAATATTCAAAAGGGATAAGCCAGGTATTATTCTAAGTGTACTCACCTTCATTATCTTTTCCTCATTGTATTTTCTTCATTATAGTGTTCCCATTACAGGGCACCCTGCAACTGACCCGGTTCGGATTATAATGTACTTTTTGCACATCATCAGTTCTATTGTAGACTACCAAGATCATAAGACAATTGTGCTGGCTGGCTCCGCTGTCATAACATCTTTGATTCTTCTTTTTCCTTTTGAGAAAAAGAATTGGATAAAGAAGGACATGCTTCCTGTTGCATTTATTACGTTATTCTTGTTAGGGTCTATGGCTACAGCCACTCTCTTTAGGGTGAGCCTTGCTGTAGAATATTTGATACCAAGTCGATATCTCATCTATCCTGATCTGCTTGTTGCTATGATCGCCATTTTATTAGCATATAAAATAAGTAATAAAAAAATATTTCATCCCGTAATGATACTTTGCAGCTTAGTCGTATGCCTTGTTTTTAATATGAGTTTTTATGTGGGAAAGAGAAATATGATAGCCCGCGAAAACCAGATATTACAACCTGGTTACTATTATCCTGACAGCACACACGCAAAAGACGTCTCTCTCGAAGCCTGCAAGCTGCACATTTATTGCATAGAAGATGAGCGGAAAAGACTTATTAAGTAGATTTAAAGACTCTTAGAAACTATACGTCCATTATTTGCAGTCTACTCAGATGTTTGTAAAGCCCTTCATCTATAGTTACTAGTTCATCATGCGTACCGGTTTCTTTTACAGTACCGTTCTCTAACACTACAATTTTATCAGCATTACGGATAGTACTCAACCGATGTGCAATAACTAATGAGGTCCTGTTTTTCATTAAATTATGCAGAGCTTCCTGAACTAATGCTTCAGACTCAGAGTCTAACGAACTAGTTGCCTCATCCAATATTAAAATAACAGGATCTTTTAATATAGCACGAGCTATAGCTACACGCTGGCGCTGTCCGCCCGAAAGTTGTATGCCTCGTTCACCAACAATAGTCTTGTAGCCTTCAGGAAAACCAGTTATAAAATCGTGGGCATTTGCCTTTCTTGCTGCTTCTTCTACTTGCGGTACAGTAGCGTCAGGGTTCCCATAGGCTATATTATCATATATAGTCCCTCCAAATAAGAAAACATCCTGGGGCACCAGGGCCATCTGTTTGCGCAAATGGGTTAGTGGAATGGATGATGCATCTTTATTATCAAAATACAGAGTACCTGCATCAGGTTCGTAAAAACGTAATAATAAGGATACCAAGGTGCTTTTGCCTGCACCACTTGGTCCAACAATGGCTACTTGCTCTCCTTTGGCTACGGTTATATTTACTTTATTTAGCACTTGTATGTCTGGTCGTGATGGATAGCTAAATGATATACAATCAAGTTTTATAGCTCCAAAAAGTTTGAAGTTTGTATCTAGATTAACTGGTTTAACTATCACATTTTCAGTTGTTTCTGTTAGCAAATTACGAACTCTTTGTGTTGCTCCAAGTGTTTTTTGAAACTGGCTTACCAGCCCTGCAAAGCTGGCCATAGTACCTCCCACAAAAGCAGTATAGAGCACAAACTCAGTCATGCTCCCAAAAGTCAACACACCTTGCTGCATCAAACTGGAGCCATACCAAACCACCACGCCTATGGTTCCAAACATGGTGAACGACATAAAAGAAACGAAAAACGCACTGAACCGTCCACTTTTAATGGCCAACTTTATGACCTTGTTTACGCTACCACTATAACGCCCTATTTCAAACCATTCATTGCTAAATGCCTTTACGCTTGTAATACCCTGCAGGGTCTCGTTTACTATTACCCCGGACTGTGCAAGCTCGTCCTGTACACTCCGTGACAACGCACGCACCCGTTTATTAAACACATAACCTATTATAATATTAACAGGTATTACAGATAATATAAGTAAGGTAAGGCGGGGTGAAATACTTAATATAAGCACTATGCCAATAGTAAAAGTGAGTACGCTACGTAGTATATCTGCAAAAATACTGGTCACTGCATCTTGTATCTGCGATACATCGGCAGTTATACGACTGCTCAATTCGCCCACCCGGTGTTGGTTAAAGAAATCCATTTGCATAGCAAGGATCTTGCTGTACACATCTTTGCGCATCCCACCCACTGCATGCTCGCCAACTATGCTAAACAGGTATATGCGCATAAATGAAAATACCATCTGCAATATCAATATACCTATCATGATGGCCGCTATGACCGTAGTTGTAACCAGATGTTCGCCTATTTTAGGCGCATGGGTGTCAATAAGTTTTTGCAGCAGATATGGGAATGACATACCACAGGCACTACTTAAGGCTATAAAGATCAATCCAGCTATAAAAGCATTCCGGTGTGGTCTTACATACTTAAATATAAGAAAAGCCTCTTTAAGGCTTTGCCAGGAGAGTTTTAGCTTTGGTGATTCTTCTATGTTATCAGGTATATGTCGTCGTGCCATCCGTAGTTGATATAGTTGGAAAATGCGAAGCTACTGACCAGGCAGGCCACACTAAAGTATATAAAGGTAAGCAAAGGATAATAATAGGTAAAATGGGGCTTGTTATCGGTGAACAGGAAACATCATTCCATTGATGGAATTAGTCAATATTTTTGACATTTATTGAAATGCACAACTTCTCTAAACTTATTTAATGCATGTCATTTTGGCAAAACAGCCTCCATTAAGGGGTTCCAAGTTTCTTGACGCAAAATTCAAGGTCTAAATTTGCATTGAGGATCCAATTATCTTGGAGTGACAAATTGGCGGAGGCAATAAAAAAGCCACCCCCTGAAATGGAGATGGCTTTTTTGTAAAGTAATCTACAACTTCAGCTTATAAGAATTGTCATTAGGCTCCTTATCTACTAATAGATGGTCGGGGTCTATTACTACACTCGCTGGTTTCTGATCTACGGTCCAGTGAAAGTCTATAGTACCATTTTTCAATTTGCAGGTTATCCTTTTTAGTAGGTTACCCTTAGCATCCATAATCCCCACCTGGATGTAATCATTACATGTGATAGTCTTCTCTTTGCCAGTTGAGTCGGCTAAAAGTTTGTTGCAACTTATGGTGAAATCCACATTATATATTTTATCCAATTGGGTTGCTATAGCTTTGGTTATCTTATTATCATATAACACTATGCGTTCAAAACCATCTGTTATCAGATATTGTAATGAGTCGGGGGTAGACTTTCTTACCTCTGCCAGCAGATCGAGTGTGGTGGGATAAGGTGTCCCCTGGAATGCATGTTGATTGATGAATCTTTTTAATGCATGATTCATACTATCCTCTCCTATGTACTGGGCCAATCCATACCAGATGATACGTCCTTTAGCATACAATATATATTGCTGACCAGGATCCACGAACGCCAGAGGCTTTTCTTTTTCTTTTTCCAAAGAACGAGACAAAAGGTAATTATTAAGTTCGTACTTCAAGATCTTCCTCACCTTCTCCATACCAAACTCTTTCTCTACTACTTTAAGCGAAGCATATTGCGCCAGCGACTCAGACATCATATTCGATCCTTCCACATCAGCACCAATTACCTGGTGGGCAAACCATTGGTGTGCTACCTCGTGGGCAGTCACTTCAAACACATAATCCACTCCATTCCCTACAGAGGTATCTTTTACATTTGCTATGAATCCTATCCCTTCAGAAAATGGTATGGTGTTGGGGAACGATTGGGCAAATGAAGCATACCGTGGGAACTCCAGTATACGCACTTGCTTATGTTGGTAAGGACTGTACTGGGCAGTATAATAGTCCAGCGACTTTTTTATCGAACTGATCATGTCGTCGATGTTGTATTCGTGTCCCTGGTTGTAATAGATCTCGATATTTACATTGTTCCACTTTTCCCTTTTTACCTGGTAACGGGCTGACAATATGGAATAAAAGTCAAGTATTGGGCTGTCCATTTTATAATGGAAGTAGCGCCTGCCGTTTTGCAGCCATTCTTTTTGCAGGTAGCCGGGCGCTATGGCGGTTTGGTCTGGCACGGTACTTACTGTTGCCTCAAAGCTTACAAAATCTGCATCCTGGAAAAATACATTGTTCTGCCTGGCCTTTACATCAGTTATAGGGTTAGCCGTAGCACGGTAGCCCAATTTGTATTTTTTACGTTCTATATTCTCATCTATCTCCGCCCCAGTGTTATAACCTATGGATGGGAGGAATTGAGTGTTATTCAGGAATGTACCATTATAGACAGGGGTAGCGAGGCCTGAAAAATCATGCTCGAATCCATTACGTATGATACTTGTATTGATATGCATAGTAATACTATCGCCCGGAACCAATGGTTTTGATAGCTTGTATATATAGTACATACATTCAGGATCAGCAACCACCTGCTTAGATGGCACACCAAATGAAAGCAAATTGAGTGCTACCCTGCTGGGCATTACAATGTGTACTGAGTCTATAGGAAACGCTGTTTTATTCTGTATAATAAAATTACCATCGCATTCCAGTCGGCGCTCCATCGGGTATATATCCACCTTCAGGTTCACGCTGGTGATCTTGGGCTGTGGCCGATCCAGGTATTTCCGGTACTTGCGTTCATAGTCAGCCTTTACTTCATTTCTCCGGAAAGATGACATGAATTGGTTCTCCACATTGGTATTATAATAGATGAAGCTGCCACAAGTGATAAAAACTACCAGGCCACCTATTATTACCAGCCATGCCGGGCGGGCCACCTTTGAACGGGCTATAGCAAGACGTGTTTTGAATGTGCCTTCACTGCCCCGTGCCCACATTAGTGCAGAAAATATAGCAATACATATAGCAAGCACACTCCAGTATACCTTATAGGCAATGAACGGAAATACAGAATGACCAAACCCGTTCATATCTGAATAGACATAGCTCGCATCTGAACCGTACACGAACAGGTGGTTCTTCAATACCAGAGTCGCAAAAAAGGTGTTCCATATATAGAATAAGGTGACAATTAAGAAGCCTACATACCTGTTGCTTACCAGCGTCTGTACCATTATAGCCACAACAGCAAGCAACCAGATATTAATGAGCCTGAACCCAAACAGGTATTTAAAGTACAATCCTAACTCGTAATTATGGTAGCCTTTGTACGTTTGCACCATAAGCCCGCATACCACCACAATACTTAATAATATGATCTGCATGAACCATAAAGCAAACAGTTTGCTCAGGTAAAATACCCAGTTGGGCACCGGTTGTGCATCCAGTATATTGCTCATTCGGAATACCCGGGCACGCCATACCAGCTCACCGGCAAACAGGATGGTGAGAATTGCGATGAATATCTGCAGTGTGCCCACAAAAAACTGCACTACCATATAGGTAACCGGGAAGGTCGAGGTCTCAAATAGGTTGCCAATCTGGGAAGAAACTAACAGTAATAGCAGCATACCAAATAATAATATGATACGGAAGTATATGTTGCGCAGTACTGTCCTACACTCGTTTACACTCAAACTCCACAAGCTGGACAGGTAGCTGCCGGTAGTAAAAGAGCGATGCACCTGTGGCAATGATTCGCTAAGATTCAGTTTTTGAAGTAATGGGTTGTGGACAGATGGTTCTGCGAGGCGACGTTTCTTGAACAGTACAACACGGGGTGCAGCAGAAAATGAAAAGAACGAAGCACCTAACGCCATTATACCAAAAGATACCCCCACCCATATTGCCCTGTTGGCCAGGTACAGGCCCTTTAAAGGTATCAGGTTATGATCTTTCTCGTAAATGGTCCAGTACTTGGTCAGGTATTCTTTGGCATTGGCACCAAACGGGTCTACCAAAGCTGCTATCTTTTCATACTCCAGGTTATGCAAGTAGTTATCAGAAACACCCATTGCCACAAAAAGAATGATAAGGAATAACCAGATCATAAATATATCGCGGGCGATAAGACTAACCGCAAAAAATATAGACCCAATAAAAATGGTATTAGGGATAACCGTTTGCCAAAATGTGGTCCAGTATGGCGAAAACATAAATGGGCCTATCTTATCTGCATCTACCCATGGTGTGGCATAGCCACAGATCAGTCCCCATATAGGTGCAGTAAGTACTACTAATGTAATAAACAATGAAGCCGAGTAACGGCCAAACAGGTAGCTGAATTTAGATACCGGTGTGGTGAAAATGAGCGAATAAGTGTTGTCCGTAAAATCCTTAAGTACGGTATTACCTATTATTGCCACTACTATTATTACAGACAGGTATTTGTTCAAGTAGGTAATGAGTATATCTATTGTTGAGGGAGAATTGACCCAAACTTTTTCGCCATTGAAAGCTACGGTCACACCGTTGAAAGCACCTCCGGCAGTAATAGCAAGGAGAAAACTTAAAATGAAGAGCGCAAAAAAGTAAATATAGAAAGCGGGGGAATTGAGCCAGCGCCTGACCTCAAAACCGAATATGGAACTAAACATAGGTTCTTGTTTTAAAGGGTTAAGCAATATTTGAGAAATAAACGTCTTCAAGCCCCGCGGTTTCCTTTTTGAATCCTTCACCAGGGTCATTATCGCTAAGTACATGTACCACTACCCCACCCGCAGACAGTTTGGACAGTATCAGTTTATACTTGCTCTGGTATGCAGCTATCTCATCCTTTCGTATACGTTTGCTCCATATCCTATTGGCTAGGTTGTTTACCAAACCTTCCGGGTTGCCGCGCTGTACTACCTGTCCACCGGCTATTATAGCCATATCATTGCACAGTTCATTTACATCATCTACAATGTGTGTGGATAATATAATTACTATGTTCTCCCCTATCTCGCTCAACAGGTTATTGAAGCGCAAGCGCTCTGCAGGGTCCAATCCTGCTGTGGGTTCATCCACTATTACCAGTTTAGGATTACCAATCAGTGCCTGCGCTATGCCAAACCTTTGCTTCATCCCCCCCGAATAACCACCAAGATATTTATTACGGTGGCTATACAAGTTTACCTGGTTAAGTAATGCTTTCACTAATTCTTTACGTTCACCAGCCCTGTTAATGCCTTTAAGGCGGGCTATATACATCAGCATCTCCTCTGCCGATACTTTGGGATAAACACCAAACTCCTGCGGCAAGTACCCAAGTACTTTTCTTAGTTCCTGTTTATCCTTCTGTACATCTATACCATCAAATAATATTTCACCGCTGTCTGCATCCTGCAGGGTGGCTATAGTGCGCATTAGTGTTGATTTGCCTGCACCATTTGGCCCAAGCAGCCCAAACATACCGTTTGAAATATTCAGCGATACTCCTTTTAATGCCTGCACCCCATTCGGGTATGTTTTTGACAGGTTGCTGATTTGCAAGTTCATAATATTGGTTTGTGTGTTTAAGATTTGTTTAAAATAATTGACGATACAAAAGAAGAAAATGCATTTGTCGTACTCAATTGTTTTAGACCAACCATTCAATAAATTAGACATAACTTAAAGGGAGGTATGTTTTTCATTTGGTCGAACAAAAGAGAGATTATATCTACAAAGCTTTTATTATAATTTGTGAATGCTTTAATTGCATAAAATTTCAGAATGAACAAACTCCTGCAAAGTATATTCAGGTTCCTGGGCAGTCGTCTATTCAGGAATATCCTGTTTTGGTTTTTTGCATCTAGTATGATCGTCAATAACCGGCAAGCAGGATATCCCTACAATACAGTATCTTATTATGTATATATAGCAATATCATCAGCTATTATCCTCACTCTTACTTATACAAACAACTTATTGCTTGTACCACATATGCTGGTAAAGAAAAAGTTCTTTGCCTACTTCAGTAGTGCAATTATTTTAACCATTGTGTTAGCAACCTTGCAGACTGTAACTATGAAGCAGGCGCTTACACATTTTCCTGTACTAAAGGTGCAGCAGGTAAGTTTTCTTTCTGCACCGGTTTCCAGCAACTGGACCATCAGTGACCTGACACAAGAAGTATCTTCTTACGCATTTGGGTTCGGGATGTGGGTATTTGTTTTTACGATGGCCTGGTACATGAACGATTATAGCAGGCAGCAAAAAGCAGCACAAAAGGCAGTAAAAAAACAAGTAGAAACTGAACTTACGTTCCTGAAAGAACAAATGAACCCACACTTTTTGTTGAATACACTGAATAACTTGTATGGCTTAGCATTGATGAAATCGGACAAGGCACCTGAAGCAATACTTCAATTATCAAATATCCTGCGTTACTTTCTTTATGAATCGAATGTTGAGTTGATCTCTTTTGACAAGGAAAAGAAATTGATGCAGGCATATATCGATCTGGAGTTATTAAGGCTTTCGAACAGAGAGCACTTAACCTTTTTTATAGATGCCGATAACGCATATAACATCCCCCCACTTTTGTGGCTACCCGTGCTTGAAAACATATTTAAGCACGGTACCCGGTACATTGCCGATGAGTATTTTATAGATTACAAATTCATCATTTACAATCACCAGTTATCCATAAGGTCTAAGAATAAATTTAAACCTACAACAGTAAAAGATGAAGACGGTGGCATAGGCCTTACTAACCTTAAGAAAAGACTTGAAATTTTATACCCAGGTAAACACAGCATAGCGTTAGATACCATTGACAACATTTATTCCATTGATATAAACATCCAACTGGCATAGCTATGAAATCTATAAGGCTATTGATAATAGACGATGAACCACTGGCAAGAGATATACTAGCTAGCTACGTAGAGAAACTGCCATACTTGCAACTTGTTGCCACTTGCAAAAATGCATTAGAAGCTTTTGCTATACTTAGTAAGGAAACCGTTGATTTGATGTTGCTGGATATAAACATGCCCGAAATAACAGGCATTGATTTTTTAAAGGCACTAAAAAAACCACCCAACGTTATTTTCACCACAGCATATCCAGAGTATGCTGCACACAGCTATGATTTTGATGCCATAGATTACTTGGTAAAACCTATCGCATTCGACCGGTTTATGAAGGCCATAAACAAGGTTGCCGATGTAATGAACAATGAGCAAAAAAATATTGCTACCCCGGTACGTGAGGCAGATGTGAATCGTAATATCATATTTGTAAAAACAGAAGGCAAGCTGGTAAAAATAGACTTGGCGCAGGTATGGTTTATTGAGGGGCTGAAAGATTATGTGCAGATATGGACAGACACAGGAAAGCTTACAGTACACAGCACCATGAAGAATTTTGAAGAGCAATTGTCTGACCTTCCTATATTTCTACGCGTAAATAAGTCTTACATCATCAATATGAATTTTGTAAATGAGGTAGATGGTAACCTTATCCGCATTAAGGGCCAAATGATAACTATTGGCAATACCTATAAAGATGAGGTGCATCAGCTATTTAATAAGTTTAAGATCAATTAAAACAGTTCTTAAGTAGCTAATAAACTGAAATTCGTAGTTTAGCGGTATGCCGGTAAAAAAGAATGCAGCATTAGGATTCATCTTCGTAACCATACTTATTGATGTTATTGGCTTTGGTATCATCATACCCGTATTGCCCAAACTGATACAAACACTTACAGGCGGCAATATTAGCGAGGCTGCTAAATACGGTAGCTGGCTATCGTTCAGTTATGCTATTATGCAGTTCATTTTTTCTCCTGTGCTGGGTGGGCTCAGTGATAAGTTTGGAAGAAGGCCAATATTATTATTCTCATTACTCGGTTTAGGCATTGATTATATGTTCCAAGCCTGGGCCCCTACCATCATCTGGTTGTTTATAGGCAGGCTTATAGCCGGTATTGCCGGTGCAAGTTTCACTACAGCTACAGCGTATATTGCAGACATATCGACACCCGAAAAAAGGGCTCAGAATTTTGGTATGGTAGGCGCTGCATTCGGGCTTGGCTTCATCATTGGTCCAATGATAGGTGGTTTTTGCAGTGATCTTGGACCACGGGCGCCCTTTATTGTAGCAGCTGTGTGCAGCCTGGTAAATGTTATTTACGGCTACTTTGTATTACCAGAGTCATTATCAAAAGAAAACCGTAGGAAGTTTAATTGGAAGCGGGCTAACCCGGTTGGTTCGCTGACGCATTTAAAGAAGTACCCCATCGTTTCAGGATTGGTTATTTCCCTCTTCCTGGTATATATCGCAGGTCAATCTGTTCAATCTGTATGGACATATTACACTATGCTTAAATTTAGCTGGACGCCCAAGATGGTCGGCATATCACTTAGCGTAGTAGGCCTGCTTGTCGCCATAGTACAGGGTGGTCTCATACGTTATACCATTCCCAAATTTGGTGCCCGCAAGTCTGTTTACGTAGGATTGATCTTGAATATTATAGGATTAATACTCTTTGCATTTGCAGGCGAGGGGTGGCTGATGCTGATATTTCTTATACCATATTGCCTGGGGGGTATTGCAGGTCCAGCCTTACAGGGCATCATCAGCAACCAGGTACCTGCCAATGAACAAGGCGAACTGCAAGGGGCGCTCACAAGCCTGATGAGCGTAAGTGCTATTATAGGTCCGGTGATCATGAACAATCTTTTCGCCTTTTTTACCGCTACAAATGCACCATTTTACTTTCCTGGCATGCCGTATATAACTGGGGCATTACTTACCATATTGGCAATATTTTTTGCTGTGTCGTCGCTCAATCATTACCATGCATCACAGACTGAAGCATAAGTTTAATTCCTTGCAAGGTGAGTCTTTAATCCCTATTTTATTACGGGCGATGTCCACCCCATATACCTGCCATTATATTTCTTGGCTTCTTTCTTTATAGCTGTAGTCAATTCAGCTATCACATCCGATTTGATCAATTCTCTCCGAGAAATTTTTATTCCATAAGGCGTGTCCAGGTTTTTGATATGATCTAATTCTATAACCTGGTAGTCATTACTATGGGCAAACGACATGAAGTTTTTGCGATCGTCTTCAGTAGTAAAGATCACTTCAAAGGTTATATCACGTGGTTTAGTAAGACTATCTCCCTGGCTAATAAGATCAGTGATGATCTTTTCGTTCTCCATCCATGTCATACTTTCCTCATTAGGATACAGAAAATCCCGATATACATTCCATTCGGGATCATGCTTCACTTTATATACATACTTGTAATCTTTATAGTTATGATTATACATGCGGGCTATGGCAAAACTAAGCCCTACGGTATCTTTCACATAGTAATAGTTCACCCTTTCACAATTGTAAGTAAGCGTGCCTGCAAGTGCCTTTGGTGTGAGGCCCGAAATGAAAGTACCTGTAGTTGTCAGTATTTCTTCCAGCTCATCTATCTCGCCCTTTGCAGGTAGCCCATTGCCCTCACAAAGCTTACTCTTAGGACCAGTTATCAATAAGTATGGAAGTGAAGCATTTGGAGATTTTGCTTCTAAGGAAAGATCTACCAGTATGGAAGCTGGGCGTTTGGCTATTTCTGCCATGTAGGTATCCCAATTTTCATCTTGTGCAAAGACATTAACATAGGCACAAGAAACCAGGATAAATAAAATATATTTTTTCATAAAGCGGCAATTTACATTTATTGAAACACAAATGCCCGCCACATACTCACAAAAGAATTATAAAGTCATGATCAGCCTATCAATTTATTCACCACATCCAACAAAGAATCAGTATCAGCTGGTTTTTGCAGGTAAGCATTAGCCTTTATTTGCCTGGCTATCTCTGCTATTTTATTTACAGAGGAAAAATATACAACGGGTATATTTTTATAAGTTTCGTTGCTCTTCAGTTGTCTTATGGCATCAGAGCCATTCATGCCAGGCATCTGGTGATCAAAAATGATCACATCCGGTTGATACCGTTCTACCGTCTGAAGCATTTGATTACAATGTTCCCAGGTTTCCACATCGTACCCATTTTTATTGAATATTGCTTTTGACAGCTGCAATATATCTTTATCATCATCAAAGATCAATATTCGTTTTTTCACCGGGTTCTTATTGTAAAGCCATGAATATATTACTTGCTCTTCGTATTTTTATCCGTATTGCCTGTATTTTGCGTATTGTCTGTATTTTGCTGATCAGCTTTGTCAGCTTTCTCCTGTGCTTTTTTCTCTTTTTTCTTAAAATAGCCCCTTAATAATACATTGTGGTGCAGGGCATCCATGTTTTGACTAAAGCCCTCTGAGCTTTTCTTTATAGACTGCATAGTCTGATGTGCTGTATTTACAGTACCCTGTATACTTTTAGCCAGCGTATCGCTATATAGCAACTTGCCTATGCTCCCCTTTCCAGACTTCACCTCACCAACTATACCTGCCAGTGCATCGGTTATCTTTTCAGCATTATCTACCACCCCCGTAATTTTACCTACCACCTTGTCAAAATCCACTGGGTTCACTGTAGCTATTCTATCTCCTTTAGTCACCAGGTCAGCAGTGCCTGCTCCTGGTGCTATTGTCACAAGTTTATCTCCCATCAATCCGTCAGACCCAATGGATGCAATAGCATCTGTTTTTAAAAACGGGGTTACCCTTTTTTGCAGGCGCATATCTACACGTACCGTGGTGTCATTTATTATAGTTATCCCCTCTACAGTACCCACATTTATTCCTGCAAAACGTATATTATTACCTATTTGCAAGCCGCCAACATTTTTGAATGTGCCGTATATTTTTGTGGTATTGCCAAACATGTTTTGTTTCTTACCGATAAGAAAAATACCGGCAACTAAAACGCCTATGCCTACCAGAGTGAAAATTCCTATTCTTATTTTTTGAGCTGAAGTTGTTTGCATAATTACTTTTTTATAAAAAACGATTTAACTAATTCATCTTTAGAATTTTCTAATTCCTTGTACGTTCCCTCTGCAATAAACTTACCATCGTTCATTACTACCAGCCTGTCGCCGGTTATTTTTGCACACTCCAGATCGTGTGTAATAATGATGGAGGAAGTTTGGTATTTTTTCTGCATCTGCAGTATCAACTCACTTATTTCGCGTGATGTTATTGGGTCAAGACCTGTAGTGGGCTCATCATATAGCATTATCTCAGGCTTTAGAATAAGAGTCCGTGCCAAGCCTATACGTTTTTTTTGACCTCCTGAAAGATCTGACGGCATTTTATCTATAGCATCCGGCAACCCTACCCCTTCCAGTACTTCGTTGACCAATGCATCCAGTTCGTCCTTCTTATTCATCTTTTTTACACGGGTAAGTGGGAATTCCAGGTTTTCCCGCACCGTCATAGAATCGTATAGTGCACCGCTTTGAAACAGAAACCCCACGCGCATCCTCAACTCTTTCAACTCTGTTTCATTCAGATTTTTAACATCCTGGTCAAACACTTTAAGCTCCCCGCTATCCTGGTATAACAGCCCAACAATACATTTTATGGCAACTGATTTACCCTCCCCTGACCGCCCTAATACAACCAGGTTTTCGCCCTTGTGTAGTTCTACCGTAATATCACTTAACACTTCGTTGTTGCCAAACGATTTTTTAAGATGTTCTATCTTTATTACAACCTCTTTATTATTCTCATTGCCTTTATCATGCAATACCTTCTGTTCCGTATCTGTTTTTGTTTCCATGCTGCTAACTATATGCGAAAATACTGGTAAGTTGTACTGCTATCCCATCTAAAACAATGATCCATAAAGAGGCATTTACTACTGCTGAGTTTGCAGCAACACCTACACTCTCCGTTCCCCTGTTAGAATTGTAGCCTTTATAGCACCCAATAAAGCCTATGGCAAACCCGAAGAAAATAGTTTTTATAGTGGCCGGAAAAATGTCTGAGAACTGTAACGAAGCAATGGCTTTATTGAAATACAATAATAAGCTTACGTGCCCATCTAAATTGGCGCCTATATAGCCACCCAACAGCGCCAGTGCATCAGCCATAAGCGTAAGCATGGGAATCATGAAAGTACATGCTATAATACGCGTAACTACCAGGTATTGTATTGGATTTGCACCCGATACCTCCATAGCGTCTATCTGTTCCGTCACCTTCATGCTCCCTAACTCTGCGCCAATACTTGAAGCTATTTTACCTGAACATATCAGTGCGATGATGACCGGGCCTATCTCGCGGATAACAGATATAGAGACCATTGCAGGTACAAAGCTTACCGCGCCAAATTGCTTCATAGTAGGTATCGACTGCAACGTCATAACCATGCCTAATATAAGCCCTGTGATAGCGGTAAGTGAAAAAGACTTGTATCCTATATTATAACACTGGCGTATTAATTCATTGCCTTCAAACCCGCCCCTGAACATGTTTCTAACGAATGACCCCATGAAACCTACCTGGTTTCCGGCCTCTTCAAAAATACTACTCCATGAGAATTTAGCTTCCTGCTCCATTGTTGTGTTGTGTAATTTTTATACGTATGTGTAATGATTAAATTGAATTAATAATTTGTACATAATAATTAGCTAAACAAAACTGTGCCATAACAACAACGCGAAACATAACTCCATACAATACAGCGTCATGCACAGATCGGTAACCAGATGATTTTTTATCAATAATTCAGTCATTCCTTTTACTTTCACAGCTATGAGTTTGGACGATATAGCAAAATGCAGATTAGGCAGCCAGCAACTTCTGGGTACATCGCTTACTACTCCCCGGCAACTGGTTAGTTACCTGGGGGCCATCCAGGCACAAGATTATGCAATGGCTAAATGGGCAATAGGTATAAGGCTTGCCATAACTGAAAAACAAGTAGAAGCAGCATTAAACGCAGGAGACATAATCCGTACACACATTTTACGTCCTACCTGGCACTTTGTTTCAGTTGACGATATTAGCTGGATGCTTACGCTTACAGCACCACACATAAAGACTGTAAACAATGCAATGTGCCGGAAGTTTGAACTGGACACTAAAATATTGAACAGATGTAATGCCATTATTGAAAAAGCCCTTGCAGGCGGAATACACCTGACCCGTGATGAAATAATGCTGCTGTTGGACAAAAAAGGGATCAGGACAGATGACATCCGTTCTGCACTCATTATGATGAATGCAGAACTGGACGGTGTAGTGATCAATGGAGCACGGCGTGAAAAGCAATTTACATATTCCCTGCTCGACCTCTCTAAAGCGAAAGCCTTTAATAAAGAAGAAGGTTTGGCAGAACTGGCAAAACGGTATTTTATAAGTCATGGACCAGCAACGTTACAAGATTTCACGTGGTGGTCAGGGCTATCCGTCGCAAATTCGAAAGTAGCCTTATCGTCAGCCCAATCTATGTTAGATAGTATGATAGTAGCCGATAAAACTTACTGGTTTTCTAATACCCACTGTTATGAACAAAGTGCCATAAACAGAATTCATTTTTTACCGGCATTTGATGAATTTACTATCAGCTACAAGGACAGGTCGGCATCTATTATGCCAGAAGTAGCCAGGCAAGTATTTACAAACAATGGAATTTTTAAACCTATGATAGTGGTAAATGGTCAGGTTATAGGCATATGGAAACGAACATTTAAAAAAGACCTGGCAGTGATAGAGACACTTTTCTTTGATAAGGTGAGCAAGAATAAGGAGCAGGCCATTTTTAAAGCTGGCGCAGCATATGGACGGTATATGGAGATGGAATGTATTGTAAAATAAAGCGAACTTACACGTGTTGATTATGAACACTGTATTGAATATTTTGCTTACCATATTACTTACTATGAACAAGAAACATTTTGCAATAAAACTGCTGCCATGCCGCCCCGACTTTGCACAGACAATGACCGAGGATGAAAAAGCCATTATGCAACAACATATTGCTTACTGGAAGCAGTATATGGACCAGGGAATAATGCTGATATTTGGGCCGGTACTTGATCCTAAAGGCGCTTATGGTTTTGGTATTATTGCTGTTGATAGTGAAGACCAGATCAGCGGATTGTTAAATAACGACCCTGCTTCAAAGATCAATAAATATGAGTACTACCCTATGATGGCTGTTTACCCAGCAAAGTAAAATAGATTTGAAATACCAGTATGAGGTAGCTTAGGAAATACATACTTCTCCTGTATGAGTATGAACATGAGACCTATACGCCAAATTCCCACAACCTTAATATCTCAATTCTCTTTATCAGAGTCAAAATTTGAGTATAAATACCCCCCAACTACGGTCTTTACGTGTCGTGTCTTTATAAGCAAACCCCAAGGACACGCCATGAAAAACCACATTATCTACAAGCACTCATTTCTCAATTGTGTACCCTTTTTAATTCTCCCAAGAATTGAATTGAGTATTAGTACTCATAAATAAAATTGGGTATTAGTACTCATTATTACTATACACCATGTTACTATTTTTGTTACAGAGAAAGAACAATTTTTCAAACCCAAAACCAAAATTTAAACAATCAATTTATACCTAAAAAAACAAACATTATGAAAAAGCTATTTTTTACACTCATCGCACTTGTTGTAGCGCAAATCACATTTGCCTGCTCTGCGAGCTTCACTTACTCAACAACTGCCTTAGGCAATAACCTGTTGTATCTTACCTGCAACGTAACATCCTCAACTGGTTCTGTTTCTCCAACCGCCACAGCTTACATTGAATTTCTGTTTGGGGATGGATCAACTTCGTCTGCCTACCTGGGCAGCGCTGTTTCCCATAATTATGCATCTGCCGGTACTTATACCGTAAAGGAAATACTTACAGTAGTGGATTCCGGTATCTTTATTTGCTCAGATACAGCAACACAAAGTGTTACTGTTAGTTATGCTCCATGTGCATCGTCTTTTACATCTGTTACAGATACAGGTGGTAATGTTACATTTACTGCCACTACCCCGGCAGGTACCTCAGGCCTTACTTATCTTTGGAGTTTTGGCGATGGCAGTTATGGTTATGGTAATCCAATTACACATACCTATGCAAATAATGGTATTTATCCAGTAAACTTGTATGATTCTACTTCAGGTTGTTCTTACCAGAATACAGGCAGCGCTTCAGTAAATACTGCATCAATTGGCAGTTCTTGTGTAGGTTCTAGTGCGCTATTTACTTCTTCTGTAAGTGGTTTAACAGTAAGTTTCACCAATACTTCTACTTATAGCGGCTTCTCTGCATCCCCGGCTGCTTCATGGTGGTTCAGTGACGGCGCTACCAGCACTTTACTTTCACCTACACATACTTTTGCCTCTGCCGGTACCTACACGGCTATGCTTACTATGACCTGGTTTGATACACTTAACCTGAATACATGCTGGGATTCAATAAGCCATTCAGTAACAGTTTTTGGCAACACAATATCCGGAAATATCTCGATAGATTCCGCCGCTGGTAATCCTATGAACCCCACCTTCAAGGTATGGTTGATCAATTTTGATAGTGCCACAAATTCATTATCTGCTGTAGATTCTGTAAACGTAATAGGTAACTACTGGTTGGGAAGTTATGTATTCAATAACGAACCTACAGGATCTTACCGCGTAAAAGCTGCGCTTACTAATGGCCCTACTTCCGGCACTGCTGCAGTACCTACATATGGATTTGACAGTCTGTACTGGCATGGAGCTAACGTGATCAACTTTAGCGGATCTGGCATAAACAGTGGGAACAATATTCGCCTGCTTGATGGCACAGTAACCAGTGGGCCTGGTTTTGTGGCTGGTAATGTATCTGCCGGTGCTAATAAAGGAACACAAACTACCGGCATGCCTGTAGCTAACCTTACTATGTTCTTAGAAAATATGAGCGGTAAGGTGTTAGCATACACCATTACTGATGCAAGTGGTGATTATCATTTCTCAAACTTCCCTACCGGCAGCTACAAGATATACCCTGAAATTTTGGGTTACATAACTACTGCGGCAACTGTGGTTGTAGGTGCAGCACAGGTAAATAATATAGACTTCACACAGCATACAATCAGCAAAACCGTCACACCAAGCAATAGTACCGGTATAGTTAATGTTACCGAAAATACAGCGTCATTCAATGTATTCCCTAATCCGGGAAGTGGCTTGTTCAATATCTCATGGTCTTCAAAAACAGTTTTGCAGAATGCACACGCAAATGTTACCGATATAGTTGGCAATAAAGTTTTTGAAACAGACCTTAATATGCAAACAAACAACGGTTATACACAATTGAATATAGCTAACCTTACCTCCGGTATTTACTTCATCAATATAAAAGCCGAAGGAATCAACTATTCCAGCAAAGTAGTACTGCAGCATTAATTTGTTGCGCGATTACAATGCAAGAACGGGGACCAACGTGTCCCCGTTCTTTTTTTTCTAAACTGCATCTTTTCTACTTTAAGATACCTTTAATGATCTATCTTATATCTTTGTAGATTAACTTGTTGCAGTCATCTTTATTTTCCAATTTATGAATAACAACTTTTTGCGGAGCATACTTTTGTGTTTCGCCATTTTAATATGTACTTCTTTCGTTTATGCGCAAGACGATGATATTGAAACATTCCGCAATTTTCAATTATCATTTACCCGCGTATCAGACGCATACAGTAAATTCAACGATAGCCTGAAGAAAGACTTTAAGAAACAAGGTATAGCTTACCCATGCAAGGATATCTTTTTGCGTGTATTCAAATCACAGAACGAGATGGAACTCTGGGCACGCAATGATGAGAACGGCGATTATAAATTGATAAAAAATTATCGGATCTGTGCGCTTTCCGGCATACTAGGACCTAAACGTTTTGAGGGTGACAGGCAAGTACCTGAAGGTTTCTACTTCATTGAAGACTTCAATCCTAAGAGCGACTACTATCTTTCCCTGCTGCTTAATTACCCCAATTACTCAGATCTTAAAATGAGCAACAACCAAAAGCCGGGTGGCGATATCTATATACATGGTGGCTGTGTAACTGTAGGGTGCATGCCTATGACGGATGATGTAATACAGGAAATATATGTGGCATGTATGAATGCCAAAATAAGTGGAGAAGCCTATATACCGGTACAGATATACCCTGTGCGATTTAACAAAACAGGACTTAATTTCCTGGGCAAATCATATCCTCAGGACATGAATAAACAAAAGTTTTGGGTGAACCTAAAGGAGAACTACGACTATTTTGAAAAATATCATCGCTTACTCCCCGTTATGTACACGCCCGATGGCACTTACGCCAATTAAATTTACTGGAAATACTTTGGCTAACTTTGTGTTATTATAGGATACTTATACTATGCAATACACATTTAGCGGTCAATATCACTTAACTGTAAATGCTGCGTTTTTCGCAATAATACTTGCGTTTACCTCTTGTGAAAAAGTAGTGAATGTGCACCTCAGCCCTACCCCGCCTGCGCTGGTGGTGCAGGGGCAAATAGAAACCGGATTGCCACCAGTTGTAATACTTACCACATCTATAAGCTTCTTTTCAAAAATCGATCTTACAACGTTGCAGAACTCTTTTGTGCACGGCGCCACTGTAACTGTTAGTGATGGTAGCAGAACCATGAATCTTAAAGAATATTATTTAGACACACTGGGCACAAATAAAATATACTACTATACACTTGATACAACAAACCTGGGAAATATTTTTGTAGGACAGGTAGAACATTTTTACACTCTTACCATAATATACAATGGTAAAACATATACTTCTGTAACTAAAATCCCTAATCCTGCCCCAATCGATACCTTATATACGGGCACACCTCTTTTTACAGATAATAAAACACCAAAAAATGCATTACAGCTGTTCACCGATTATTCAGACCCAGATACAATTGGCAATTATGTAAAATACTTTACATCCCGGGATCACCAGGCTTACTACCCGGCCAATAATGTGTTTAGCGATGAAGTGATCAATGGAAATAAAATTACCCAGCTAGGCCTACAGGTGGGTTACAACGATTCTACCAATGTTAATAGCGACTCGCTAAGATACCTATACCCTGGGGATACAATTACCGTAAAATGGTGCAGTATAGATAAAGGGGTATATACTTTCTGGAATACTTACCAGTTTGCTTTAAATGCTGTTGGCAACCCGTTTGCCAGTCCCATTAATGTTACCAGCAATATCAGTAACGGCGCATTGGGTGTATGGGCTGGTTATGGTACCTATTTTAAAACACTTATTGTAAAATAATCTACTAATGATATTGCAAATAATAGGTCGATAACTATTTATTACACAAACAGTTTGCTGCATAAGCAATTGTTTTGCAATTTTACCGAATCAAAAAAAATTATCCAGAAAATATCATGGCTGAAGTTGAAAAAGTACATTGTCTCATTATAGGTTCAGGTCCTGCAGGTTATACTGCCGCTATTTATGCAGCCCGTGCCGGCCTAAAACCGGTCCAGTACCAAGGTCTGCAACCCGGCGGGCAGCTTACCATCACTACCGATGTAGAGAATTACCCAGGTTATCCCAATGGCATCATGGGCCCACAAATGATGATCGATTTTGAGCAACAGGCACAGCGCATGGGTGCAGATATACGCTGGGGCATGGCCACCCAGGTCGATTTTAGCAGCCTGCCACATAAAGTGCAGATAGATGATGAAAAATGGATAGAAGCTGATTCTGTTATTATCGCGACAGGTGCATCAGCAAAATGGCTGGGCCTGGAGTCTGAGCAGCGTTTGAACGGACATGGGGTTTCTGCATGTGCTGTATGTGATGGCTTTTTCTTCAAGAATACAGATGTTGCTATAGTGGGCGCCGGCGATACGGCTTGCGAGGAAGCGCTATACTTATCTAAACTATGTAGCCATGTACATATGCTTATTCGTAGAGGCGAAATGCGCGCCAGCAAAATAATGCAGGATCGTGTATTGAAAACAGAGAACATAACTGTACACTGGAATACAGAAACGCTTGAAGTACTCGGCGACCATAAAGTGGATAGCATAAGAGTCATAAACCTCCAGTCAAAAGCTGAAAGTATAATACCTGTAAAAGCATTCTTTGTAGCTATAGGTCACGAACCCAATTCGGGCATGTTTAAAGACCTGTTGGATATGGACGAAAGCGGCTATTTGCAAACACTGCCTGGTTCATCAAAAACCAATATACCCGGCGTATTTGCCTGCGGCGATGTGCAGGATAAAATATACCGCCAGGCAGTAACGGCTGCCGGCAGTGGCTGTATGGCTGCGCTGGATGCTGAAAGATATTTGAGTGCACTTGAAGGATAAAATATGTGCAGTATAAAAGTAAAGGGTTCAAATCATGATTTGAACCCTTTACTTTTCACTATTGTCGCCAGTTATCAATCTGCAATAAATCAAAAAAGTTTTCTTCTTCCAGTTCCCTTACACATCCGGGTTCCAAATCGCTTAGCACCAAATTTTCAATAGAAGTTCTTACCAGTCGTTTACAAGGGTGGTTAATTGCAGATACCATCTTTCTTACCTGGTGAAATTTACCCTCATACAGCGACATGCTGAGCCAGGTATGTGGCACATAGTCTCTCAGTTCTAATTGGTGTGGAAACAGATATTCAGGTTCAGGTATAATATCAACCTCACACGGTGGTGTAAGGTAATCCACGCCGCCTTTTACCTTTATAGTTACGCCAGTCCTTAATAGTTCCAGGTTTTCAGGGCTTACTTTGTTCTTTACCCTAATAATATAAGTGCGTTTGTGCGGCGCCTTCCCCTGGAATAATAGCTTGGTCACTCTTTTATTGGTGGTCAGTATCAATAACCCTTCAGATAAGCTGTCCAGCCTGCCAATAGCATGTATCCCCTCAGGAAAATCAAAATCCAGGTCGCCCAATAACCCTACCTCCTCCTTACTTACAAACTGGGATACCATGTTGTAAGGCTTGTTAATGATGAAGTAGCGGTTGGCCATAGTAATCATAATGGAGATTTAGCCAAAGGTAAACAAAGCAAGCCTAAGAGATCTCGTCAGTATCTCTCCCCTTTTCCCACTCCGCCTGCAATTGCTTAGATGTTAGCTTACTCTTGTCATGGCTCCAGCCCGGCGGGCCAAATATATAGCCCAGTTTATCTTTCAGAGATGTCTTTTTATGAAGGTCTTTCCCCATCGCCGTCCATTCGTGAAAAATGATCCGCACTGGGTTCTGTGGTTTCTCTACAGGAGTAAGAAGACCGTAACGTGGCGTTTCTTCAGGCAGTTCTTCAATAAAGGTTCCAAATATGCGGTCCCAAATAATAAGCACCATACCCATATTTTTATCCAGGTAGGGGATGTTGCTGGCATGATGCACACGATGATGGGACGGAGTTACAAAAATATATTCTATCCACGGGGGTAGCTTCTGTACAGCTTGTGTGTGCACTATAATGCCATAGGTTTGTGTTATAGCATACATAAACAGGATATCCATAGGATGGAACCCTAAAAATGCCAAAGGTATAAAGTACAGGTACCGGTAAAAGGGCATAAATACAGATGACCTAAAACCCGTAGAGAGGTTAAACTCTTCTGATGAATGATGTGTAACATGTACTGCCCAAAATAACCGGCAATTATGATCTACATAATGCTCCAGCCAAAACATCATATCTTCTGCAAAAAATAACGCTACCCAGTATAAAACCGGGTTCCATTGCAGGTGTAAGTGATAAGCAAAAAACTGTACAAGTATAGCTAGCGCAATGCCTCTGAGCAACAAGTCTATGCCCGCATTCAGTAAGTTAAGGTATATGTTTACTATTGTCTCTTTCCAGCTATAAAATTTCCAATGGTGAAAATTGCTGAGCAATATTTCCAACGGAATAAGAATAGCATATATCGGAATGGAAAACAGCAACAATAGCTCCTTTTGCAGCTGACCCATAGTATCGCAAAGTTAGTTATAAAAAAACTGTGTACATATTGCTATATGTACACAGTAGTTATATTGTTAGATGGTCATTATCTCTTTCTCTTTGTCCTTACAGTATTGGTCTATAAGGGCAATATGCTTGTCGGTAATACCTTGTGCCTTTGTTTCTCCATCTTTAGCAGCATCTTCACTAAGGCCTTCTTTCTGCTGCTTCTTTATATCTTCTATACTTTCGCGGCGTATGCTACGAACAGCAATTTTTGCCTGCTCCCCTTCCCCATTTACACGTTTTACTAGTTCTCGGCGCCTTTCTTCTGTAAGTGGCGGCAAAAATAAGCGTATGAATTGACCATCATTTTGTGGGTTAAGGCCTATGTTAGCGCCAATAATAGCCTTTTCAATAGGGCCTATCATATTCTTCTCCCATGGTTGCAGGGTAAGTGTACGGGCATCTGTAACCGTCACATTAGCAACCTGTTGCAAGGGTGTAGGGCTACCATAATAGGGTACCATTATACCATCTACAATTTGTGGGGTTGCTTTACCCGCCCGTATTTTTGTCAGTTCGATCTCCAGGTGTGTAATGGCTTTTTTCATTTGTGAAGCCATATCATCAACAATCATATCAATTACCTCGCTCATAGCACTAAGTAGTTTGCAGTCCGCAAATGTAAAAAATGTTCTGAAACATAAACGTTACCTATAGCGTCTATTTACAGATTGATATTAATAATACTTTAGGTTATAGTATTTGGAAAGGCTTTGAATGAGTGGTAAATTTGTGTAAATCAATAGTTACCAATGGATACTGTAGTAGCAAGCAACCCCGTAAAACTCTCAGCAAATGCTGTAAACGAAATAAAAAGGCTGACTAGTGAGCCGGGGTTTGAACAGGGTCAAAACCTGCGGATAGGTGTTAAAGGCGGTGGATGCTCTGGTATGAGCTATGTGTTAGGCTTTGACCAACAACTTGCCGATGATGAAGTGTATAATATTGAGGGTATTACTGTGCTTATGAATAAAGCACATGGAATATATTTATTTGGAATGGAAGTGGATTATCAGGATGGCTTGAATGCGCGTGGATTTGTGTTCAAAAATCCTAATGCCAGCAGCACTTGTGGTTGCGGAACTTCTTTTGCCGTATAATAGCCGATAAGCCTGGTTATTTGGATATCAGGTTTTCTGCTTTATATTGCTGTGTGTAGGGTTGACTTTGTGTAGCGGACGGCAAAATATTGCGATCATGAAATTTATATCTTATTGTTTTTTTTTAATGGTGTGCCTGGCAGGTGCAGTCTCGGCACAGGTCAAGACTAATCCACCAAAGAAGACATCTACAAATCTTACAGATAATAAAGGGGTACGTATAGGATTGTGGTGGATTACTACTCCTGAGCGTATGGGCGAAGATGCATTTACAGAATTTGGCCACTATGATAACGGTAGCAAAACAGGGCGTTGGTATAAGATGGATGGCGAAAACAATTTGATATCCATAGAAAGTTATAAGAACAATGTGCTCAATGGAGAATCAAAATATTTTGAAAAAGGCAAGCTTACCTGTATTGGTCATTATAGAGGTATAAATGAGAGCAATAAATTTGACACCATAGTTGTGGTGAATCCTCAAAACGGCTACGAACTTATAAAGGCACTCCCGGCCGAAAACGCGACCCAACGGCATGGCTCATGGAAGTATTACGATCCGCAAACAGGCAAGTTGGTAAGGGAGGAGGAATACCAGGTGGACAATCTTATTTATCATAAAGATTACATTATTGCAGGTATAGATAGCATGGCGTACCAAAATTATATAAAGAAGCTGCCACACAACAGGCAAGTTAAAACCAAACCCAGCAAAAGCCTTAGTTACCTTAATAATTGATAGCCACACCGCATACCATATTCATGCTTTCTATTAAAATTGCCTCTGCTGACGATATCAATGATATTATAAGCCTGAATTTTAAAATTTGGCCACAAACCTATTCACACATTTTGCAAGAAGATCAGATAGCTTATATGCTACAGCTGATGTATAGCCCCGAAGCCTTAAAAAAGCAAATGGATAGCGGACATACATTTATCATCTGTACCGATGAACAGGAGGAGCAAGTAGGCTTTGCTTCTTTCTCAAAGATCGAAGATGATGTTTACAAACTACATAAAATATACATCCTCCCAGGTAAACAGGGTCTGGGCATTGGGCAATTTATGTTGCATTATATAACAGAGTCGTTACAGGAAAAATATGCTAAATTCCTTGAGCTGAATGTAAACATACGCAACCAGCAGGCACAGCATTTTTACAAGAAAACGGGCTTCATATTATACAGAGAAGAAGATATAGACATAGGTAACGGGTATTACATGAACGACTATGTGCTGCGCAAACCCTTATCATAGTCCAAATGCTATTTCTATACCACCCCACCGGTGGTCTGCCCCGCCTTTAAACTCACTGCTTAAAAACGTTTGGAAATACGCTACATATAGTTTGTGGTAATTGAATACAAAACCGAAACGATTTTCAACCACAGCTCTTTGTATGTTGCTAGCAGAAATTGTATAAGGGCTGGTATGGTTAAAAAGCCCGCCTTGCATAGTAGCATCATAGCCAATAGCAAATGCATCTGCGTGATCGTAGGCATATATACGCGCACCCTTACGTCTTACTATATCAGCACTAAAAGGATTATCAAAGTAACCTGCCATTGCAGTAAGGCCTACGCCTGCTTTATCGCTTAGAGTGCCAGCCGTTGCCTTTCCATCTGCATCTAGCAAAAAGTATTTGGGCATTGCTACTAGTTGCTTTTCATATCCCACTTCGTAGTTCAATACTGCGTCATTATGTATCTGGTTTGGCCAGCCATGGGGCGGTAAATCGTGCAAAGCATGATGAATGCCTGTTTGCATTTCTGCTCCAAAAGCCGCCTGGCCCAATACACCCGTGCTTAATGTAGATGAAAACCGTTGTTTGTATTCAGGATCTGTTTCGATACAAAAAGTTTTAAGGAATAATGCAGCGGTAAACGGTCGGTCTCCATAGAGTATTTTTGTGGGACTGATATTTGTGGGCGTATAAGCATCATGCTCTACTGTTATACCATACCGTTTATAGCTGTAGTCGGGGTTAATAAGGAGCTTTGACAAAGGGAATTTTCTTACCCAAGGGGCCACCAGCTCCAGGTTTATTCCTTGAGTATAATAGATGTCTGCCTGCGTAAAAAAATCATTTTCATAAATAATACGGAAGTAGCTGTCTGTATTTATGTTTTTATAAGATTGGGTATTGTCAATAGCCTGTGCAAAAACAAATACAGGAAAAGATAGCCAGAGTGCGACGCCATATATTACTTTCATAATGCTGTTACTTTTTTTCTAAAAAATTATTGTCAACTAAAAAATTGTCATTACCTTTGCCGCCCTGGCAAGTCTTATACGGCCAGCTCCTGCTGAATCCCCCAGGACAGGAATGTAGCAAGGGCGGGCGGTTGTAGCGGTGCGATGTAAGTAACTTGCCAGTTTTTAACTGCTTTTATGTTACTCACAATAGAATATACGGTTCTTTAAGGTTAATAGCTTTAAAGAACCGTTTTAGTTTTCAGCTATACTTTAGCTTTTATATCTTCGTTAATTAATCTTGTCCTAACAGTCGTAACAAACAACTAAACACATATACTAACATGAAATTTTTCATTGATACTGCCAATCTTGCTCAGATAAAAGAAGCAAACGACCTAGGTATACTTGACGGTGTAACTACCAATCCTACCCTCATGGCAAAGGAAGGGATAAAAGGATACGAGGCGATAACCAATCATTACAAAACCATTTGCGAAATGGTGGATGGTCCTGTGAGTGCAGAAGTACTGGGTATTGAATTTGAAGGTATTATTGAAGAAGGTAAAAAACTTGCAGCAATACATAAAAACATTGTGGTTAAGGTGCCCATGATAAAAGATGGCATCAAAGCTATTAAGTGGTTTACAGACAATGGTATAAGAACCAATTGCACACTTGTATTCTCAGCAGGTCAGGCAATACTGGCTGCAAAAGCTGGTGCCACTTTTGTATCACCTTTTATTGGCCGTATAGATGATGGAAGCTGGGATGGTGTTCAACTTGTAGAGCAGATCGTGAATATCTATAATACACAGGGTTTCATGACTGAAGTACTTGCTGCATCCATACGCAACCCTTTACATATTGTACGTTGTGCTGAGGCTGGTGCAGATGTATGCACGTGCCCGTTAAGCTCCATTCTGGGCCTGCTTAAGCATCCACTTACAGACTTGGGATTAGCGCAATTTCTAAACGATGCAAAATCCATGCAATAGTTCTTTTATCCTGTCACATTCTGGCAGGATTTTTTTTGATAATACAAATGACAATTGACGTTTTATTTAAGACAAAAATCGTAACTTTGTAAAAAGGAAAGACATGGCTCAGAAAGAATATAAAATAAACGACCAGTCACCGACTACAGTTACAGAATCAGACACTGTGTATCTTATTGATACCATGCGCAAAGGCATTCCATTCAATACCTTTAATATGATAGCTGAGGCAAGCCCTTTTGGCCTTGATGAATGGTCAGGATTTCTTCACTTATCAGAACGCACTATACAACGCTACAAGAAAGAAAAAAAAGCGTTTGACCCTATACACTCCGAAAAAATACTTGAAATAACCTTGCTCTTCAACAAGGGTATAGCAGTGTTCGGCGAAGAAGCAAAATTCAATACATGGCTCAATAGCAATAACATAGCACTGGGCAATATAAAACCCAAAGAACTATTAGATAGTACTTTCGGCATCAACCTGCTGCGCGATGAATTAACCCGCATAGAATACGGTATTCTGGCATGATAGTTTACCGTTTATCTATGGGTATCCATAAAGATGATCTATCTGGCAAAGGTGCCGAGTTAGCAGGCGGTAGATGGAATAATAAAGGGAAGCCTATGCTTTACACTTCTTCATCAAGAGCACTCTGTACTGCCGAGGTAGCAGTGCATTTACCTCTAGGCATTGTACCCTCCAATTACTATATGATAAGCATACAACTTCCTGAAAAAGCACCTATACATGAAGTTCTTTTGGATGATCTGCCAACATTCTGGAAAACATTTTCTGCACAGGCATTTACCCGAAAGCTTGGTGATAACTTTCTGCAAACTAATACGGCGCTAATATTAAAAGCCCCATCCGCTGTTGTGCCTGGCGATTACAATTACCTCATCAATCCATTGCATAAAGAAGCAAAAAAAATAAAGATTGCTTCATCAGAGCTGTTTGAATTTGATGAAAGATTATTTAAACGAGACTAAAAGAAACAAAAATGCAAAGCAATAAGGAAGTAAGATTTGCCGTACTTATAGACGCAGATAATGTGCCCTATGCAAATGTAAAAAGCATGATGGAGGAAATAGCCAAGTATGGTACTCCAACTTTTAAGCGTATTTATGGCGACTGGACCAAACCCACAGTAAGTGGTTGGAAGTCAGTTTTACTTCAAAATGCTATAACGCCTATACAACAATATAGTTATACAACTGGCAAAAACGCTACCGATTCTGCCATGATCATTGATGCCATGGATATCCTCTATTCTGAAAAAGTAGGTGGTTTCTGCATCATTTCAAGCGATAGTGATTTTACCCGGCTGGCTTTACGATTGCGCGAGGCAGGTATGCAGGTAATTGGTATGGGACAAAAGAAAACACCATCGCCATTTATAGCGGCCTGCGACAAATTCATCTATATAGAGATTCTAAACCAACCCATAGCTGAAACTGCTACTGAAGACAAAAAAGATGAAGAGGATGCTGAAACAACAGAGACAATCCAAAGCATCGACAAAACACTGATCAACCTCATTTCTTCAACCATAACCGATCTTGCAGATGAAGAAGGCTGGGCCTTCCTGGGAGAGGTTGGAAATCTCATACTGAAAAAACAACCTGATTTTGATCCTCGTAACTATGGCTACAAAAAGCTAGGGCAACTCATTAAATCCATCAAGAATTTTGAAATAGATGAGCGGCAGGCAGAAAAAGCAAATATCAAACATGTATATGTTCGCTTAAATCCTCTTATTGTAGCATCAACTAAAAATAAAAAGCCAAATAAAAAATAGCGTTGCAATTATATAGCGGATTTAATATTTTGGTCTTATTGCTAAACATATATTACTTTAACTTTGCAAAAATTTTTCTATGAATTGGAACATGACTGGTATGATGGAGGAATTGATATCCACATCGCAGAAACTTGCAAAAGGATATGAAACACTTGAAAACATAACAGATGTGGATGTTGCCATTACACCCAAAGATTTAGTATGGCAGCGCGACAAGGTGAAGCTATATCACTACAAAAGAGAAACACCTGCCAAATGCACAACACCCGTACTTGTTTCTTTTGCTATGCTCAATCGCCATGACGTATTAGACCTGCAGCAAGATCGCAGTCTTATGAAGAAACTACTGGATGAAGGTTTAGATATATATATAATGGACTGGGGCTACCCCAACCAAAGTGACAAGTACCTTACTATGGAAGACTACATAGATGGCTACATGAACGATGCTGTGGATTTTGTTAGAAAAGCTAACAAAGTAGATAAAATACACAAAATGGGTATTTGCCAAGCTGGTACTTACTCTATGATTTATGCTTCACTTTATCCTGAAAAACTAAAGTCACTTACCACATATGTAGCTCCTTACGACTTTTCGACCAACAGTTGCATGGTATTCAGGTGGGCAAAGCACATAGATATTGATGCTATGGTAGACAGCATGGGAACTATATCGGGCGAAACCATTGACAGTTCGTTTGGTATGATGAAACCAAGCATGAACATTTCAAAATACTTGAACATTATTGACTCTCTTGAAGATAAAAGCAAGGTAATGAACTTCCTGCGCATGGAGCATTGGAAAAGCGATCTTCCTTCCATGCCTGGCGAAATGTATCGTAAGTATATAAAAGATCTCTTCCAGGGCAATAAACTGATAAAAGGCGAAATGGAACTAGGCGGAAGAAAGATAGACCTTAAAAAAATGACTGTGCCTTTCCTGAACATATACGCTACAGAAGACAACATTATACCTAACGAAAGTACTCGGGCTGTAATGGATGTGATCGGCTCAAAAGACAAACAGGAATATGCTTTCCCGGGTGGCCATATAGGCGTATTTGTTGGCGGCAAATCACAAAAAGAATTAGGCCCTGCTGTTGCCAAGTGGGTAATTGCAAGATGCTAAAATGCAATGTATAAAATATACTAAAAGCGAAAGGTGCACTAATTAGTGCACCTTTTCGTAATCACACACACAACTTTGTTTTCATAGTGAAAGGAAGATGTCTTGCTTTCTGTTTTCAGATTAACGGCATCCCTTTTAGGATGTAATAATTTTTCATGGCGTTAGGATCAACTCCCACTTACTTTATAAAAGATTCATTCCAAGACTATCTGAAATTGCACAATCAACACCGTATCAAATCAAAGCATTAATTATCAATACTTTAAAGCATATCTACACATGAAATTCATATCTTATTTAATAATAAAATTGTAGAAAATGATACACAAAAAGGACGAATTACCCATTCTTTATTTTTCTTCCAGGTAATTCTTAAGGTTTGTGCCAATGATTTGTGTCCAACCCGTTTCAAAACTGTGTCTTGCAAAATCACGTTCTGCCGGAAAGCTTTCAAGGCCGGTGTGGGTAAGCCTCAACCTAGTCTTACCACCTTCTTCAAATAACTCAAAAGTAACTTCTGAGCTGCCTGGATAATCTTTGTAGCTCCATGTATGAGATAATTTTCGCCCATCTATCACTTCTGTTATCCGACAAAGGTGAACATATTGCTTTTCTTTAGATCCACCTACAAATTCGAATTCAAAACCAAGTTCAGGCCTAAATTCTTTAAGGTCAAAATACCATTCCTTCATCTTGTCTTTGTTGGTAATAGCCTGCCATACTTTTTCAACAGGTGCATCATATACGCGTTCAATCACAAAAGGTGTATTCATTTTTTTTGTTTTTTGTGGTTAAGAATTATTTGTTTTCATCTTTTTCTTTTTTAAGAAATACGTCAAGAGCATCCAGCTTCGCTGTCCAGAATATCTTGTATTGTTCTGCCCAGTCAGTCACATTTTTTAATGCGCTTAAGTTGGGGTAACAGTGTCTTTCACGCCCCTGTTGTTTTATTATTACCAGACCACATTCCGTTAATATTCGTACATGTTTTGAAATTGCCGGCCGGCTTACATCAAAATGATCTGCTACATTATTAAGGGATAAAGATCGGTGAGCCAATAAATTAATTATCTCTCTTCTCGTAGGGTCTGCAATGGCTTGAAATACGTCGCGCCTCATAATATAAAACCGTTTGGTTACAAATATAAGGAAACCGTTCGGTTACGCAATTATTTTTATTCTTTTATTCTTCTTGCAACATGGTACCTTTACTCACTGTATGATAAAAGCTGATCTTACCTACCCTACTCACTATATTAAACTATCAAACAATTGTGATATAGCCTATATAGATGAAGGTACCGGGGATAAAACACTTCTTTTTGTACACGGATTGGCCACTTACGGCCTAAGTTGGAAAAAGAATATAGATTTCTTAAAAAAACATTATCGGTGTATAGCTATAGACCTGCCGGGAAATGGCTTATCTAGCAGGGGAAATTTCCCCTATAGCATGAATTTTTTTGCGGGAATTATTTATGATTTCATTGTAAAAGCAGGCTTAAGTAATGTTTACCTCGTGGGGCATTCTATGGGTGCCCAGATTGTACTTACAACCCTTATAAATGCAGGAGATTGTGCCGATGGACTAGTATTATGTGCCCCCGCTGGCTTTGAGAAATTCACCAGTATGGAAAAGTCTATTTACCATGGAACAGTCCAGTTCTTCGATTTTTTCTCTACCGAAGAAAACAGCTTACGCAAAACTATACGCACCAGTTTCTATCAGTCCCCTTCACAGGGCGATGATATGATAGAAGATCTGGTCTCTCTAATGAAAAAACATCCCAGCAGCCAATACAGGCCAATGATAGAAGCTTGTATTGCAGGTATGCTCAATGAGCCTGTATTTGACAAATTGCATCTTATAAACCAACGAACTCTTGTGTTATTTGGGGAGCGAGATGCATTGATACCCAACAAATTAGTACACCCTACTACAACCAGGCAAATAGCTGAAGCCGGTATCCGGCAAATGCCGCATGCAATACTAGAAATGCTACCCCAGTGTGGTCACTTCTTACAAATAGAAAAAGCGGCTGAGGTAAACCATATCATACACCGTTTTATAGACTAGGATTTACTTTTTTTCATCCCCGGAAATTTCATATTGAAACCCTGCAAAGTCTTGCGGATATGTGAGGCTACCTGGTACGATTTGTACCAGTTCTGGTCAGATGGTATTATATACCAGGGAATGTCGCTACAGTGTTTAAATACATCCTCATAGCAATTCATATATTTTTTCCACAGCTTTGATTCTTTAAAGTCATCCTCATTATACTTCCACATTTTCTGCGGCTTATCCAGGCGTTCTTCCAATCGTTTTTGCTGCTCCTGATGAGAAACATGTAGGTAGAACTTAAGTATAGTGGTATTATTATGCTCCTTAAGTAGCCTTTCAAAATCGTTGATAGCTTTCATACGGCTATACGCAGTTTCATCATCTATCGTACCATGCACTCTTGTAATCAATACATCTTCATATTGAGAACGATTAAAGATCTGTATCATACCCCTTTGCGGTGTATGCCTATGTATGCGCCATAAAAAATCGTGGGCCAACTCTTCCACCACCGGTTCTTTAAATGATTGTACATTAACGCCCTGAGGGTTCATACTCGTAAATACATCGCGCGTCAGCCCATCTTTACCACTGGCATCCATGCCTTGTATAATGATCAGCAAAGAATGCTTACCCTCGGCATACAGCAGGTTTTGTAAGTCGTCCAGATCTTTTAGTATCTCCTTGAACTGTTCTTTAACCTGTTCTTTATCTATGTCTTGAGGGGCACTTGTGTCAATGTCTTTAAGGTGTATATGCATAACTGGTGTCTTTACATGGATGTTTCTGAGCTGTTCTGCATACGTCGGTACGCTTTTATAAATATCGCACCTAAATTCTTATAGGGAGGCACATAATCAGAGAATTTTTCGCGTACATCCGGTTTTTTAGCAAAGTATTCTTCCAACGTTCTCCAGGTTTTTATCCAGTTTATATCACTACCATTCAGAAGGTCCTCATTAATTATTTTTATTATTGGCTCATTCACTGCCATCGTCCCAGTCTGCTTAGACGATATAATATGGGCATCTGGCGAGTGGTCTAACACCACTGAGAGATTATGGTAACCACCACACGACCCTAATATCACAACTTTAACCTGCTTATTAAGCCTGTCCATAGTAAGTGGTAAGTGATAGCTATGCCCCCTGTGTACCATTATTGTTGGATGTATATCATGTTCTGCAAGGTATTTACACAACTTATCTTGTGCCTCCTCATCATCAGGTTCAGGTATAGGCAGGTTTGCAAATATTACCACGGGTTTCCCGGTAGTCGAGGTGATTGTACTCCAATACTTATCAGTAACAATTTTCCATTTACCATCTTTAAAATTGCCCAGGAAGCTGGAATATGAATTTTTCCCATCCTCGTCCCCAAAAAAGAAAAACTGCTCAAAAACAACATTTGTATCACCTAACAGGCTTTTGTAACTCACCTCATTTATAGGTGGCAGCCCAAGTTTTTTAGACTCATTAAGTGCTGTCGTGTCTGTATTCCCTATATTTTCATTGTCAAACAATAAAGATAAGAGACTATATATGTATAGACCTTTCTTTCTTTTCTGTTTAAAAGACATTTCGAAATTCTTCTTCACCTGCAATTTTAAAAATACAGCTAAAGACGAGTCTTTTATACTGCCATATGCATCGGCTACATCTACGGCATCCTCAAGGTCATCATCATTACCATTTTGTAATCCTGCAATAAAGTCGCTCATCAAGGCGGTTCTTTTATCCTCCTCCATAGTACCTAAAAAGTCACTGAGCGTATTATAGCCAGCACACATGCGCAGGAAAGTGCGAAAGTGATCCCTATGTACTGTATCAAGGAATCGGTCGCCTGTTACTGGTTTCATACGCTCTTGCATACGTTTATACGTACCCAGGAAACTGCTGGTGTATATTTCGTCCTGGCCGTAAACCATTATGTAATACAAGGCAACAGGATCAAATTTCTCAATGCATTTAAATCGTACAGGGTCAGGAGATTCATGGAGATCATCCATCTCACGCACATACTTCAGCGATCTGTACGCAAGCTCGTCACTATAGGTATCTGATGCAAGTGTATTATTTTCTACTTTCAGACGTACAAGGTTCAGGAAAAACAGATCCGGATCTTCTGTAATTTTATCTATCTCAGCTATTGTTTTTTTACCGGTATATATATCATTAAGAAAAGGCATGGCTTTTAATGGTGAGCGAGACTTGTCTGCTATCTGAACTATTGTTCTCACTAGCGAATCATTACTTCTCCGCACAGCATTCCTCAACGGGTAGTCTGTGGATGAAGCATAATTAAAAACCTCGTTAGGCAGCAATTTTGCCGCATCAGAAATGATATAGGTGGCAAAAGTATCATTAGCAAACTCACTCAAGTGTTTTATCATAACACGTGGATCTTGTTTCCCCAACTGTATATACAAATAAGCACGTATTTCCGGGTGCTGATCATAGAACTGCTGGCAGTTTTCTAAAGTCAGCATATTTACATTAGCATAAGCAAATTCCGGTAGTTTACTTTCATTATCGGCTATGATAACACTACGCATGTTAGCAACTAACTTCTTGTAGTAAAAGGGATCGATCTTGGTATTCTGGTTGTACTTACGCAGCATTTCCCATACTGCAGTAAGGTATCTTATCCTGGTTTGGTTATCTGTTACAGCATCCCTACCCATAGACGGTAGGTTTTCTATCATTATCTGTATGTGGTCCACATCGGTAAGTATGGCCCTTGTAAGCACTGCACTATAGGCAGTATCCTCCGAAAAATAGATCTCGCCATCCACAGCGCCATCCGATACATCGGCACGCTTCTGTTCTTTATCTATACGGTCGTGAAATATTTGACGGTTACGTGGTATAGTGTGGGTAAGTGTATCAATATCATACACACTTATTTTTGTTGTATCAGGTTTTACTTTTTTCCTTCTTTGTGCGCTTGCATCATTACATATCAAAAGCGATAATAACAGGAACAGTACCGGAAAATAAATGATTTTTTTACTCATGCAGATTATATAGGCCTATGCAAAATTACTCTTGTTTTATTTTCAAATAAGTTAAAAAATAGTTGGTAACTATTGTACTTAAAAAACATATGCCACTACTACTTATTGTAATAGTGGCATACAGTTATCAGGCAAAAAATTACCAGCCCGGATACATTGTAAATTGCTCCATGAAAGAATTGATCTCATGTCGTACGTCTAGTGCAAGCTTTTCATTTTCAGCATCCATTATTATTTTATCTATCCAGATAGCTACCTGGTCCATATGCTCTTCTTTCAGCCCACGGGTGGTAATAGCAGGTACACCAATCCTAATGCCCGATGTAATAAAAGGAGATTTATCATCAAAAGGTACCATGTTTTTATTAATGGTTATATCTGCCTTTACCAGAGCGTTTTCCGCTTTTTTACCACTTATCTTTTTGTTCCTGAGGTCTATGAGTAGCAAGTGGTTATCTGTACCTCCTGAAACTATGTCGTAACCTTTATTACTAAATGATGTAGCCAGGGCCTGAGCATTGCTTATTATCTGCTTTGCATAAACGGTAAACTCATCCTGTAGTATCTCAAAGAACGAAACTGCCTTGGCCGCTATTACATGCTCCAAAGGACCGCCTTGTGCACCTGGAAACACAGCCAGGTCTATCAACTGGCTCATCATCCTTATTTCGCCTTTGGGTCCTTTTAGTCCCATTGGGTTTTCAAAATCGGTCTTCATCAAGATCAACCCGCCACGTGGCCCACGCAAAGTTTTATGTGTTGTGGTGGTCACAAAATGGCAATGTTCAAAAGGGCTATTGAGCAACCCCTTGGCTATAAGCCCAGCCGGGTGTGCTATATCTGCCGTCACGAGTGCACCTACCTCATCGGCTATAGCGCGTATTCGTGCATAATCCCAATCCCTGCTGTAGGCCGAGGCACCACATATTATCAATTTGGGCTTATGTTCTTTTGCCTGGCTATGCATCATATCATAGTCCACTCTGCCAGTTTCTTTTATTACACCATAAAAAACAGGTTTATAATACTTACCAGAGAAATTGACTGGTGAACCGTGTGTGAGGTGCCCCCCCATACTAAGGTCAAGTCCTAATATAGTATCACCCGGTTGCAGTATGGCCATCATTACTGCAAAATTGGCCTGTGCACCGCTATGGGGCTGTACATTGGCATAATTTACATTAAATATTTCCTTAGCTCTGTCAATGGCTAGCTGCTCGCTTTTATCCACTACTTCACATCCTCCATAATAACGCTTTCCGGGATACCCTTCAGCATATTTATTGGTCATAACATTACCCATGGCCTGCATTACCTGCATGCTAGTGAAATTTTCAGATGCTATCAATTCCAGGCCACGGCGCTGGCGCTCCAGTTCTTCGTGTATGAGGTCAAAAATTGCGGTGTCGCGTTGCATGTATGCTGTTTGTGTTTGCAAATATAACGTACCCGCGTCGTAGTACATAGTAGTTATGTCATCTGCACTACATGCTTTTTTTGCCACACCACATTTGCAACTAAAGGCTTTTTATCATCCATATGTCTGTTTGTGCGTCATTCCCAACCATAAAAACATGACTACCAAAAACTTGATACCCTAATTGCTTATAAAACCGTATCGCCTTATCATTATGTTCCCACACGCCTAGCCATATCCCTCTGTATTCATGGGTTATAGCATAATCAAAACAAAACTGCATTAATGCTGCTCCTATCTTTCTGTTTTGGTGCGATCGCAACACATATAACCGTTCAAGCTCTATGGCTGGTAAAAAGGAGACCTCTTGTGGCGGAATATTTTTACCCAGTTTGCAATACCCTATCATAGTGCCATCCACATATGCACCGTAAAAAATATTACGCTTATCAATCAGTTCATTTTTTATTTTTTCACTATTCATATTTTCATCCAGGTAGGCATTCATATTAGCCTCTGTATTACTTTCGGCGAAGGCCTCAATAAACGTGTTTCTGCTTATGCGTGTAAGTATATCTGCACGGTCTTCTCTTATTTGTTTTATTTCAATTAACATTTCCATACTACTAAATATACACTTTATGGCATGGTTTTGTAAACCATATAGAAGTACATTATTACTAAAAATCAAAAACCAAAGCACATGAAAACCTCAAGATTCCTGATTTTTGGCGCACTGGCTGCCGCCGCTATTTTACTTTTGACTTCTGACCGCGCCGAAGGACTAAGAAATGACATTGCTGACAATGCAGGTAAATGGAAAGACAAATTAAATGACCTAGCTGGTAGCGCAGGAGATAAACTCAGCGATCTTAGAGATAGCGTAAGCAAAGAAGTTGATGGCCTTACCAAAGATGCCCGTAAGAGAATAATGGCTATATTGGACGAAAGCACCAAGACCGCAAAGAACATTAAAAATAAAGCTGAAGAATTAGCTTAAATCATTCTAACCATCACCATAAAAGCAAAGGGCATACTTCAAGTATGCCCTTTGCTTTTATTTTTTTTTTCTTAAAATATTAGTTAGCCACAGCTGCTGTTTGTTTGTGCATCACATTAGCCATCGTTATTCCAATATCAGCAGGACTGTCAACCACGTGTATTCCACACTCACGCATGATGGCCATTTTAGCAGCAGCAGTATCATCTGCACCACCAACAATTGCACCTGCGTGGCCCATGCGGCGTCCTGGAGGCGCTGTTTGGCCGGCTATGAAACCAACTACTGGTTTGCGCATATTGTCTTTCAACCATTTTGCAGCTTCAGCTTCCATATTACCACCAATTTCACCTATCATGATGATGCCATCTGTTTCATTGTCATTCATCAGCAGTTCTACTGCCTCGCGGGTAGTAGTACCTATAATAGGATCGCCACCTATGCCTATAGCGGTAGATATGCCCATACCTGCTTTTACAGCCTGGTCTGCAGCTTCATAAGTAAGCGTACCAGATTTTGATACGATGCCTATACGTCCTGGTTTAAAAACAAAACCTGGCATGATACCAACTTTAGCTTCACCTGCAGTTATAACACCCGGGCAGTTAGGCCCTATTAAGCGACTCCCTTTACCGTTTATAAATTCACGGGCTTTAACCATGTCTTGCACGGGTATCCCTTCTGTAATACAAATGATCACCTTGATACCTGCATCAGCAGCTTCCATTATACCATCTGCAGCAAATGCAGGAGGTACAAAAATGATGGAAACATCGGCACCTGTAGTAGCCACAGCTTCACTTACTGTATTAAAAACAGGTCTGTCCAGGTGTTTAGTACCACCTTTGCCTGGTGTAACGCCACCAACAACATTGGTACCATAATCAATCATTTGCCCGGCATGGAAAGTACCTTCTGTACCGGTAAACCCCTGTACAATTACCTTAGAATCTTTATTTACTAAAACAGCCATTAGCTTGCTTTTATTTTAATTGTTATAACGCCGCAAATTTAAAGTAATTGATGGCAAAAGCAAACCTTAATGTAAAATACTTCTGCCAGTGCGTTTTCAAACACCTGATTCTTAAAAGAAATCTATAGTGCAAAAAACCACCACTTACACCCAACCTTTCTTATATCCTCGTCCGTCTTCAATATCGTATAGGCGTTATTCAAAGTTATTCTTTTGGGAAAGTCTGTAATGGGTAATCAATTCTAGATTAAAAAGACCGGTTTCTACCGGTCTTTTTTTATTCCTTATACTTTGTTTTTATCCCCCATCATACTCATCTCCTTAGCTTTCGACAGGAATTCTGAAGCGAATATAAAGTCGTTCAATTCTTTATCCTTGCTATAGATGATGTCCTTGTTAGAACCCTCCCATTGCTTCTTGCCATGATACATATATACAATATGGTCACCGCTTTCCATCACCGTATTCATATCATGGGTATTAATAACAGTGGTCATGTTATACTCTATCGTTATCTCTTTCACCAGTTTATCTATCACCAAAGATGTCTGTGGGTCAAGACCTGAATTGGGTTCATCGCAAAACAAATACTTAGGATTTAGCACTATGGCCCTCGCAAGCGCCACACGTTTTTTCATACCCCCGCTTATTTCATCCGGAAATTTACGGTTCACATCAGCTAGGTTCACACGGTCCAGCACTTCATTCACACGCTTTCTTTTTTCTTCTTTAGACAAATTGGTAAACATATCCAGCGGGAACATCACATTGGTCTCTACGTCTTTACTGTCAAACAAAGCAGAACCCTGGAATAACATACCAAATTTCCTGCGCACATTTTTCAGTTCCTTTTCATTCATTTTGGTAATATCCTCGCCCTCATACAATACTTCACCACTGTCAACACTGAGCAGGCCTATCATTATTTTCATCAATACCGTCTTACCGCTACCACTGGTACCTATTATAAGACTGGTCTTGCCGGGCAGCATCTTCGCCGATACGTCATCAATGATCACCTTTCCCTCAAAACTCTTCCTTACATTCTTTATTTCGATCATCTACAAAATATTAATACTCAAATTCAGTATAAATTTACAATATAGAAAACACTATAAGGACTATTAATCCTTATATCTGGAACACTCCCAGCTTAAATTCTTTTTCAATAGGTGCATGGTTAGCCGCATTTATCCCTTCAGATATTACACTTCTTGTTTCAGCGGGGTCTATGATCTCATCAACCCAAATCCGGGCTGCAGCATAGTAAGCCGATGTCTGGGCCGCATATTTATCTGTAATATCCTTTAGCATAGCTTTTTCTTTCTCAGGGTCTATTTCTTCACCTTTAGCCTTTAAAGATGCTACCTGTATTTGCAGCAATGTTTTGGCAGCCTGGTCGCCTCCCATCACTGCTATCTTTGCATTGGGCCATGCATATATAAAGCGTGGATCGTATGCCTTACCACACATAGCATAGTTGCCTGCGCCATAAGAATTACCAATAATAATGGTGATCTTAGGTACCACCGAATTGGCTACTGCATTCACCAGTTTAGCGCCATCCTTTATAATACCCGAATGCTCGCTACGGCTGCCCACCATAAAACCCGTTACATCCTGCAAAAATACAAGTGGTATTTTCTTCTGGTTACAGTTCATAATAAACCGTGCTGCCTTATCAGCGCTGTCATTATATATCACGCCTCCTATTTGCATTTCCCCCTTGCCACTCTTCACTATTTTGCGCTGGTTGGCTACTATACCCACAGCCCAGCCATCTACACGGCCATAGCCACATACTATGGTCTTGCCATAGTCTTGTTTAAACTGGTCAAATTCAGAGTTATCTACAATGCGCTCTATTACGTCCACTACATCGTAGGTCTTATTGTTATCTACCGATACTATACCATATATCTCTTTTACATCCTTTGCCGGCAATTGTGGTTTCACCCTGTCAAAACCGGCTTTAGGTTGTGCACCAATCTTATCTATTATGCGGCGCACCTGGTCCAGGCACTGCTGTTCAGTATCAAATTTATAGTCAGCTATGCCACTTATTTCGGTATGCATCTTAGCGCCGCCCAGGGTTTGTATGTCTGCATCTTCACCAATGGCAGCCTTAACCAGGTACGGCCCTGCAAGAAATATTGAGCCATTCCCTTCCACCATCAAAGTCTCGTCACTCATTATAGGCAAGTATGCACCACCGGCCACACAACTACCCATTACTGCGGCTATCTGGGTAATACCCATCGCACTCATCTGGGCGTTGTTTCTGAAAATACGTCCAAAATGTTCCTTGTCAGGGAATATCTCATCCTGCATGGGCAGGTACACGCCCGCACTATCCACTATATATACAACAGGCAAATGGTTTTCCATGGCTATCTCCTGCATGCGCAAATTCTTCTTACCTGTTATCGGGAACCACGCACCCGCCTTTACAGTATTGTCATTAGCTACTATCACACACTGGCGGCCATGTATATATCCCAGCCCAGCTACAGTGCCGCCTGCAGGGCACCCCCCATGTTCTTTATACATCTCATATCCGGCAAAGGCTCCTATTTCAGTAAACACACTATCCTTGTCTATAAGGTATTCTATGCGCTCACGCGGCGCCATTTTACCTTTCTCCCTGGCCTTATCCATGCTTTTTTTACCACCACCCTGGCTTATCACGGCGTGGCGTTGTTTCACCTGGCTTACTGCCAGTCTCATAGCATCTTCGTTTTTATTAAATTCCAGGTTCATGTTACTATATATATCTTTTGAGAGCAAAGGTATTTTTAAAAACCAGTAAAATAAAAATGAGATAATATGCAATATTTTTTGCGTTTTAGCATTATAGCAATGTTTATCTAATTTATTTCTACTTTCGTTATTATATAGTAAAGTTCCAACCCTGCATACATGAAACAACTTAAATGTATTTTACTATCACTGTTCTTACTGCTGTGTAATACGCTTACCTACGCAAGTCATATTTTTGGTGGCGAACTTTTATACACATATGTCTCAGGCAATACCTACAGAGTAACATTTACAGTATATGGCGATTGCTCTGTAAAAGCAACTTCCCCGGCGTTTGACTCCTTATATTCAAACACTCCGTTGATACATGTCTATAATGACCAAACCCCTTTTAAAGATATAATACTCCAACCCACTGTAATTGGGCTTGAAGTATCACCTGTATGTCCCGGACAATTAGGTCAAACTTCATGCAATGGCGGCACACTGCCTGGGGTGATGAAATTTGTTTATTCAAGTACAGTAACTCTATCCGGGCCTTCAACTAATTGGCGCTTTATAATGACGGGTGTACTACCGCCTAATAGCTTAGCCGGGCGTAGTCAAAACATAACAAATGTAGTAGATCCCGGCAATACGATCATATACCTTGAAGCGACCTTGAACAATGTTGGCGGCCCTAATAGCTCACCACAATACTCCACCATACCTACCCCATACTATTGCATCAATGTACCAGAGTCTTACAATCAGGGAGCTGTTGACCCTGATAATGATTCTCTTGTGTTTAGCCTTGTACCAGCAGTAGATTCTGAGGCTACAGGGTTCGGAAATGGCTTTACTTCAGCCCCAGTGCAATACATTGCACCCTACACCGCTACAGCGCCTCTTGCAGCTGCGCCAGGCAGCTTCAGTTTTAATCCATTAAATGGTCAGCTAAATTTCACCCCCAACCAGGTACAGAAAGCCCTTGTTGTTAACCAGGTATCTGAATATAGGAATGGAATACTTGTTGGCACCAGTAAACGGGAACTCGCATTCATTGTTTCAGACAATTGTTCTGCCAACCCGCCAGTTGCCAACATTGTTACAGGTTCAATAAATGGAGGAACTATAGACAGTAACAATGTATTCTATGTATGTGAAGGGGCACCTAGCATCGGGTTTAATGTAAAAACTAGTTCTCCCAGTAATGATACTGTTACTGTAACAATAAACAACGCACTGCCCAATGCAACTATTACCGTCTTCAACAACAATACAGACAGCCCGCTCATCAACTTTGCATGGAATACGTCTGCAATAAAAGCCGGTGTATATAACTTTTACGCCACATTAAAAGACCATCATTGCCCTATTTCTAGCACACAAACATATGCCTACACTATTTATGTAGTAAAACCCAATACAGATACTGCTGAGCAACTCTCTGCAACTGGTTGTGTGCACACTGCCAATATAGCTTATTACTTTAACTATGGTTTATTACCACGTACTGTCACTGTCTCCAAGGGCAGCGATGTACTACATACTTTTACCGATACTACAGGACACATACTTGACAGCCTAAGAGCTGGGAAATACACCATAGAGGTTTCATCTCCTCATCTCAACTGCCCAACCTATTATTTCCTTACGGTTGTTGATAGCGGCGCACTTCCAGCGCCTTACCACTATAGCTTTTCAAATTGTCTCAATGACAAGCCTGACACTATACGGTTTCTGCCCTTTGTAGGTGCTCATGTAGTATGGCATAGCATTGACGGATCAATTTTGCCCGGCTCTCCTACTCCTGATAATTCAGTCCCTGGCCAGCAGAAATGGTACGTGATACAAACATACAACGTATGTGTATCCTATGCCGATACCGTAACCGTAACCGTCAACAACCTGCCAAACATAAAAATAACAACCAACCCTGGCCCTGTATGTCTCGGCGACAAGGTATATTTCACTGCAAGCGGCGGTGAAGATTATAAATGGACAAGCACTGCAAATAAACTATTCACAGATACTGGCGGAGTTTACACAAATGTTTTGCTCCAGGATATTTATAAAGTTGTAGCACACGATACAAATGGCTGCATCAACAGCGATTCCTTGAGCCTTGATTCAATAGAAAACTGTTGTCGGTTCTCCTACCCAAACACTTTTACACCCAATCAGGATAACATAAACGACAAGTATCACGTAGTGCTTTACGGCAATACAGATGCCTTCGAGATGGCCATATATAACAGGTGGGGCCAACGTGTATTTCACACCTTCAATCCGTATGAAGGTTGGGATGGTAATTATGCAGGCCAGCCCTGCGAACTGGGTTCTTACTACTTCTTTGTACGCTCGCATTGCCTTACTGGCCACAACGAAATGCACAAGGGCCAGATACTACTATACAGGTAGCGCACACAATTAATTAAACGAGTGCCTGAAGTCCAACGGTGAAATGTTTGTTTTACTCTTGAAAAATTTACTGAACGATTGAGGATGCTCAAAACCTAATTGGTATGCTACCTCACTTACACTCAGTGATGTGGTTGTCAGTATCTCCTTTGCTTTTTCAATAAGCTTGTTCTGTATATGTTGCTGCGCACTTTGACCGGTAAGCGAGCGTAGCATGTCACTCAGGTAGTTAGCCGATATATTCAACTGCGATGACAAGTAATGAACAGTTGGCAAACCTTGCTGCATTGTACCCTGCTCAAAATATGCATCCAGTAAGGTTTCCATCTTTACCAGCAAGTCATTACTGGCATTTTTCCGGGTAATAAATTGCCTGTTATAAAACCTGTTTGAATAGTTAAGCAGCAATTCTATCTGCGATACGATTACATCCTGGCTGTAACCATCTATTACGGAGCGGTGCTCATGTGCAATATTTTCCATAATAGAATTGACCATAACTTCTTCCCCATCTGAAAGGTGCAGAGATTCATTTACAGCATATGAAAAAAAGCCGTAGCTCTTTATTTTCGTAGCCAGTGTATAACTGCGTAGAAAATCAGGGTGCACTACCAGCCACCAACCTGTTATAGCGGTATCTCCTGCTTCAGCTGGTTCAGTTGTGAGCACTTGTCCCGGAGAGTAAAAGGTCATAATACCATCGTCAAAATCATAATAATTTTGTCCGTACTTCACCTTGCCTTTATAGCCTTTCTTAGTACATACTGAATAGAAATTATAAACAATAGATCTCATCTTCTCATCATCAACACATTTCACATCGGCAAAATTAATGACACTCACCAGCGGATGCGCTGGCTTGGGCAATTGCAGCAGGCGGTGCAGTTCTGATATTGAATTGATGACGTAAGGATGGTTTACTGCTCGTTTCATCTGTATTTCATTTTTTAAACAAAGTATGGAGCGCCATAAAATGACAACTCCACACTTAATATAAAGCTTTAATTGTCAATCTGGGCCATGCTCATAGCATCATACCTGGCGCCAGTTTCAGTACCTAAAGGTACTATTGTTTCCAGCTGGGTCATTTCCTCTGGGCTCAGGGCAATATTTAGAGAAGCTATATTTTGCTCCACATATTTTACTCGTTTGGTACCCGGTATAGGCAAAAATCCCTTGGCTGCAACCCATGCCAGGGCCAGTTGCGATGGTGTAATAGATTTCTCTTCAGCCATTTTCGTTATTTCATTCAATAGCTCAATGTTCTTATAAAACATTTCACCCTGGAAACGTGGAATGCTCAACCTGAAATCTTTTTCCGGAAAATCTGCAGGGTTCTTAATATCGCCTGAAAGAAATCCCCTCCCCAAAGGACTGTAAGCTACAAACCCAATACCCAGTTCTTTTAAAGTGTCTAATATACTGGCTGCTTCTACGTCCCTTTCAAACAATGAGTATTCTGTCTGCACAGCAGTTAAGGGGTGTACTTGGTGCGCCTTTCTTATAGTTGCAGATGACACTTCCGAAAGACCTATGTACCTGATCTTACCTTCTTTAACTAACTCTGCCATGGCACCCACCGTTTCTTCAATCGGTGTATTCGGGTCTAGTCGGTGCAGGTAATAAAGGTCTATATGATCAGTGCCCAGGTTTTTTAATGATCGTTCCAGTGCTTTTTTTACATAAGCAGGTTGCCCATTTATCTGCCATGTCAGTTGCTCATTATCATCAATTTCATAACCAAACTTACTTGCTATAATATACTTGTCACGGCTACCTTTTATAGCTTTGGCTATTAGCCTTTCGTTAGCTAATGGTCCGTAAAGGTCTGCGGTATCCAGGAAGTTTCCGCCCAGCTCCAGCGATCTGTGTATTGTCGCTATACTTTCAGCTTCATTTGCCCTCCCATAAATATCCATACCTGCTATCTGGGTCATGCCCATACATCCAAGCCCTATTGCTGGTGTTTCAAGGCCCTGGCTGCCTAGTTTCATTTTTTTAATGCTGCTCATACTTATTTTTTAGATGGTTAAATAACAGTACAAAGCTCGCGCCTCAGCCAGGAACAAAAGTAACCCAATCACTTATTGTTGTATCTGGATCACGGGAAGAGCCTTACTCCCACTTAAATAACCTGGCAGCGGCTATGTAAACTATTATACCCCAGCCAGCCAATATCAGAAGATCTACACGTACGGCCCAAAGCCCCACGCCTTCAAAAGCTATCTTACGCAATGCATCGTTCAGGTAGGTAAGTGGTAGCGCACGGCACAACGGCTGCAGCCATTTGGGGAAGTTATCGATTGGAAAGAAAGTACCTGCGAGCAGGAATTGAGGCAAGGTAACCAGGTTTGAAAGTGGTGGTATGCTCGATTCACTCTTTGCAATACTACTGATAATGAAACCAAACCCCATGAACACCAACATACCAAGCGCACATACCAATAGCATGGTTACAAATGTGATCCACCCATGTAACAATGTATAACCAAACGCAAGATGTCCAATACCAATAATAACTATTGCGCCGGTTATCTGGAACAGCATACGGGCTATGCCTTCACTTATTACAATAGCTTCCCGGCGCACAGGCGTGGCAAAAAACCGTTTCAATACCAGAGTCTGCCGCAGATTAAAAAATACAAATGCAGTACCAAACACACCTGCCGCCAATAACGAAAACCCAAGCTGTCCTGGCAAAATAAAGTCAATGGTCTTATAATCACGTACCTCACTGGCATGCACTTCTACCTTGGCAAGCAGTGCTATACGTCTCTGTATTTCCGGGTCCTGGCGTTGCACTATTCCATTTATTATTTCCCGCAACTGCATGGCCTTGTCCATCAGCGATCCTGATGCATTCAGGGTCACATTATATTGTGGTGTGCTGCCCTGCGGTAATTTTTTTATATCTACGGCTGCTACTATATCCCCTTCAGCCAGCATTTTATTCAGGCTGTTACTGTCCTTTTGCGGCACCCATTTCAACATAGGGGCATGGTGCAGTATTGCATACATATTGTTTGTCGTATCACTACCTGGTGCATCCGATACTTTAATATTATAGTTTCGCCCCTCACCCAAAAATCCAAATACCAATATAAATATCAGCGGAAAAGCTATACTGAATACAATGGCAGAGGGACTTTTTAAAATGGATTGCAGGCTGGCTTTGATCAAGGCGCGCATGGCGCGGGCATTACTGTATGTGGCCATATGGGGTATTAACAAGAGTGGCAAAGGTAATAAATCACGCAGTCTTTAGTTGTTGTTAAAATACCCGCATTTACCTTTCATCTTATTTATTATGATTAAATTACAATGTTTTATACCACAGGCCAAAGAATGAAAGGACGGTTCATCTTATACTTAGCATTTATTTCAATACAAACCAATGCGTTTGCGGCAAAGATATTCATACCTATGGATGCCGAAACACAAACCAATCACCTAAAAGCATATGGCATAGCATACGAAGCGCTACGCAAATCAATTCCTGTCGATTGGTTACTCAATTATAAAGGCGGCAGCTTCGGCATAGACCAGGTAGAAAGTATAGAGCGTCTCTGCAAACTGCGGGGAGTAAGCTACGAAGTAATGAGCGATGCCCAATATCTTGGCATCATGGACCAGATAGCAAACCCAGACTTTAATGGCGATATAATAAAATTGGAGAAAGCGCCGAAAATAGCAGTATATACCCCACCAAATAAAGAACCATGGGATGACGCAGTAACCATGGTACTCACCTATGCCGAAATACCTTTTGATAAAGTGTATGATGACGATGTACTGGATGGCAAGTTACCCACCTACGACTGGTTGCACCTGCATCATGAGGATTTTACAGGTCAGTATGGCAAATTCTGGTTTGGGTACCACAATACATCCTGGTATCAGAACGACGTGAAGAGCGCCGAAACCATGGCAGCAAAGCATGGCTATAAAAAAGTATCCCAATTGAAACTGGCAGTGGCAAAGAGAATAAAAGATTTCGTAGCTGGCGGCGGTTATATGTTTGCCATGTGCTCTGCTACCGATACTTATGACATTGCATTAGCAGCCGAGGGCACGGACATTTGTGCCGAACCGTTTGATGGCGACCCAATGGCACCCGATGCCCAGCAGCGGCTTGATTTTACCAAATGTTTTGCGTTCAAGGATTTCACATTGGTTACCAACCCGTACGAATACGAATATTCAAACATTGACAATACCAATTTCCGTCACGTGCCAATGGACATAGATTATTTCACGCTCTTCACGTTCTCGGCCAAGTTCGATCCTGTGCCTACAATGCTATGTCAAAACCATACTACCACTATCAAGGGTTTTATGGGACAGACCACAGCGTTCCGTAAAGAGGTTTTAAAATCAAGCGTACTGGTAATGGGCGAAGAAAAAGCAGCTAATGAAGTGCGTTATATCCACGGTGAATTTGGCAAAGGCACATGGACTTTCTACGGCGGCCACGACCCTGAAGATTACCAGCACAACATCGGCGATCCGCCAACAGACCTGAGTTTACATCCTAATTCACCTGGCTACAGGCTCATCCTCAACAATGTGTTGTTCCCGGCGGCTAAAAAGAAACCACGGAAAACATAACAAGGTATTGATCGATATACTAGTTCTGTGATTTCATACCATGCTGCCGCCTTCTAGCTTATCCTTGTATTCTTGTATATATTTATCCATCTCCTTGCGTTTATATTGAACAATAAATCGTGGATGTGGTAGTTCTGTTATCTTATCAAAGAAGCCGTATTCTTTATTTATGTCCCTGAAATAGAGCGCATTCTTTACCCCCAGGCAAAAACATTCATCTGTATATGCGCCTAAGTCTATCATGCGGCGGATGCTATCTATCATGAAAGGTTTTACCGCCTGGTATAGTGCTGCATCATCGTAGTAATTGTAATTTACCCACTTACCTCCAGGCTTTTCAGTAATAAAACCAAGTGGACAAAGTGAATTGATATAGAATTGGCTATAAAATGTCGCAACAGTTCCCAGCGCTTCAATCATAGCATATACAAACTCTGATGATGGCTCGTGCGATGTTTCACCCAAAGTATCAATACCGCATTTATCACGCATCCGTTTAAAATCAGTAAATGGCACACCGGTTATACCACCGCCAAAACGCCCTGGGTTGATGCCCAATATCAGTTTACGTTTTCTACGATCACTGTAGAACTTATCGTAAAAGATATCCGAAAAATGTAAAGCCTTACTATCCTGTTCAGCAAAAGGATTCATTGCCTGTATATGATTCGGCAACACCCGCTCCATGTGTAAACTACGGTTAAATGCTTTGGCGCGCGCTGCGAATGTCATGCTAATACTTTATTCATAAAATGATTTTTGAATAAGATATGAAATACATAAACACTGGAACTGAAGTATGAAATTGTCATTTGGGGCATCAAAAAAGTAAGGAAATGAGATCTATTCATAAACTATCTTCTTTACATACACCTTCCCGCCCAGCAATATCTTCATGAAATATACTCCACTTGAAAAATGTGGGGTTTGTAACGTGGTCAGGTTATTCCATTGCGCAGCAATAATAGTTTGCTTGAAAGCGGTTCTACCTGTCGCATCCACCATATCTATTTGCAATAGAGTTCCCTTGTTGGCCGTCCATTGTATATTTATTTGGCCGCGTGTGGGGTTAGGGTAAAGCGATATCAGTTCATTCGCATCTGTCCAGTCCACACGGCGGGTCGGTGAGTACAGGCTGTCACCATTATTAAAGTAATAAAGCAGCCTGTAATAAACACTACTACCAATACTCACCGTTGGCGTGTCATTATATATATACAACGGTGCCGGTTGATGCATGGCATTGGTGGTATTGATATTAGTAAACGTATTGCCATCCATAGATCGCTGCACAGTATAGGTGCTCACAAGGGTATCTATATAAGACAGCCAACTCACCTTCACTTGTTGGGGCGTTATCTTTTGCGCATCAAACACCAGGTAATCACTATCTATAGCAAATACATGGTTAGGCCCCCCATCACTGAACCAAAACTCAGAGAAAGATTTTACCGTCAGTTCGGCATAGTAGCCGATATCATAAGGTACCCATTTAATTGCTCCAAAAGGATAAAAGGTATAAGTCCCTCCTATATTATCACTTAGTGTCCCGTTCTCCGTCGCAGGGTTTGCAGCATTATCATACTTAGATACTCCCAACGAATACACATCTTCTGGTCTTGAACAAGAAACACAGCTTGTATCCTGCAGCAGCAATTTCATTTCTTCATCCTGTACAAACAACCGCACCCCTATACTATCGTTTGATTTATGTTCGGCCTTCACTACAAAATTCCTTGGAAAAATATATTGTGTCTTATCCAGGTTGGTGTAATTGTAATTATTGTAAACGCCAACATCCAGCGTACCCGGTGTCTGCCCATATGATTGTACAGCTGCTATGATCGTATTATTGTTAGTAACGGGCAGCCAGCTATTCCCACTTGGGCCAACAGGTACATGGTCAGGTGTCTGGCCACCAAAAATACCATATACCCGGTCAAAGATATGTATGTCGTCCACAGCTATACCTTCGTAAGTGCCTCCCGGGTCGCTGTTCAGTACAAAGCGCAGGCGTATGGGCTGTGTGCTTGCCGGTAACGGTATTGACGCCACATGCCAACGAGTATTGTTTTCTGTATTCCACACGTTAAAAGCAGGATCATACCAGTTATACCCTTGCCCTGAGCTTCCGAGTTTAGTCCATACTGCACCATCATAACTATACTCCATATACCCGCCATCACATAAGGTATTGCCACAGTTTTCTATATCCATGATAGTACTGAAGCTCAGCATCGGGTTTGTAAGTTGGCTTATATCAAAACATGGCGAATACAAGTACGATGTCTCCAGGTTGTTATATGTTCCCGTCAGGTTGGTTTTCCAGGCCTTGGTACCACTTGCTGCTTTGTGTATTATGGGCGATGCTGGCGTCCCATATTGCCAGCTATCGTTTTGTCCTTCTGTAAACCAGCTTCCTGGTCCCGCCTCAAAATTTTCAAGGTATGGGAACGCAGTAATTAGCGGCTGATTATAGAAAGTATAGTTCAATATACTATCATTGGCATTATAGGTATCACCTGTATCATTCAGGTAAACGTTAAGTGTGTGTTTGCCCAATGCGGTTAAGTTCAACAATTGGCTGAAGGTAAATAAAACAGTATCCTTACCGGCTATTGAGACTAGTGAGTCTTCGTAGATATTGCCACCATCCAGTTGATAAAACATATGCACATTATTCTGTGTTTGCCTTACCCCATTATATACCTGCACCGTTAGGGGAGCTGAAGCGCCTAGTCCGCAGTTCACAGTTTGCGGGTTTACTATACTCACCAGCTGTATATCATTCTGCACCGTGTACAGGATAAAGTTATCCAGCGTCACACCGTTACCATAATAAGGCGCGGCAATAAGAGAGGTATCGCTCTGCCCAAACAAAACCTGCGTGCTGGTTGAGAAATTATGGCCATTCTTCAACATCAGGTCTGTAAGCGATAAAGACCCCGAATGAAGTACAGTACCCGGGTAAGCATTCACATTATAGTTGTATAAGCTCACATACGGTTTTGTATCTATACCACGTGCCCATACCTGGTTTCCCGCAGCGCTTTTGGGTGTGCCAGATAGCATATAGTCAAACTCCATTCTTATTTCAGCAGTTGCAGTATCATAATTAACTAGATTAAATGTACCCGCAAAATGATTCTGATTGCCGGATAACGTAAGATAGGCATCAAGGCTTATAGATCTGTTGCCAGTTATTGTAATACTACTATCCACAAACGTACGTAGTCTTCCGGTATCGGTACTATTTGCATAGTCCCAGTGCCCGTTAGGTGAAATGCCTATTGAATCATGCGTTAAAGAAAACACAGACATACTTTCAAAACCATCATTAAACGATGTTGCCAGGTTTACGGGCGGGTTGCTGATATTGGTGACTTGGGTTACCAGCGTGTCATTATATTTTATAGTATCTGCTACACCTATATTATGTACCGCAACCTTTATTATATAATTGCCTGGTGTCCCCAGTTGCAGGCCTGGCAACGTCACATTTATAGCCGAATCTGCCGGTATGGAGGGTGGTGAAAATAAAGAACTCCAAATACCTCCGTTCACACTGTATGCAAGTGAATACTTAGTAGTAGCACTATCATAGCGGTTCCTCAACGTTACCACCATTAGCGTTGCGTTAGTTAGCTGCGTGCTGGTAAACTGTCTGCCATTTTGCAGGGTAGTGCCCGTTACTGCAAGGTCTCCTTTAGGAAAACCAACGCAACTACCATCCACCGGTCTGCGCCAGACAGCTATACTTCTATACCCCTCCAATCCATTCACTATCGGGCTTACCGCTATATAATACGTACTATCATAAACAGGAAAGCTCAACGAATAGCTAGTAGTGAATACAGTAGCCACCACCTGCATATTGGGCCCTTTCTTACGTAGCACTTTATAGGCTGTCGCATTCGGGGTAGCCGTCCAGTGTATGTTCACATAGCCCGGGCACTGCGTTGCATCCAGTGTTACTATTGGCTGCGGACTGATAACAAACACCCCTGAAACAGATACATCACTTGTATTATCACGTGTCAGCCTTATCAGGCATTGTCCGCTGCTTATTGCGCTGTCTGGTGTCCAGTCGTAAAACCGTTGGTTTGCACCAAGGTTTGTTGCCACGGGCAACCATGAAGCGCCGTTGTTAGTTGAATATTGCAGTGTGAATGTATTGGTAACATCAGGTGCATCCCAATATATGTGCAGCACCTTCCCTGATGCCGCTTTTGTTCCTGCAATGGGATTAGCTAGTTTTATGCCCACAGGCTCCAGGTCATAAGCTACTACATAGCCCTGCACTGCAGATGGCACATGGTAGCCTTTTATGGTAATTGTATAGTTCCCTGCCTGCGGATTATTGATGATCACTTCTTCGCCATTGTTCAGGTGGTCTGCTCCTTGTACTGCATCGTTATTAATATTGGCAGGCGTAGGATCAAGTACCAATGGTAAGTAGCTCGATGAATCCGGAGTCTGCACCTGCAGGTCAAGATCATTCACCAACTGGGTAGCTGCCAGCGGGCTCGCTGCTTCATCATTCCAGTACAGCATTACCTTCAACTTGCCTACGTTAGCGGGCACATGTATTGTTATAGTTTGAGTTCCTCCGTCTGCAATAGTATCGTTGTAGTAATGGCCGCTGTCCAATATCTGCATGCTGTGTTGCAGGTTCAAAAATCCATAGCCAAAAGTGTAGTCCGGTCCATTGTTGCCAATATCTGTAGCGCCCACCATCAGCAGTATTTTTAACAAGTCTGAATTAGGCAGCGTGCCGTAAAGCGATTTATAGCGTTGGGTGAGCAGCGCAGCAGCGCCCGCAGCCTGCGGAGACGCAAAGCTGGTACCATCAGCTATTTCATAGTCTGTTACACCTATACACGAGTAATCATTATATCCCACTGCGGTTATTTCCGGTTTCAGTCGCCCATCCCTTATAGGTCCTCGCGATGCATCGTATGCATTATCATATTCCTTGTCGGTACTGGTAACCACCAATACATTTTTCCCCGCCTGGTACCCACCGGCTACTGTCCCAAAACCTTTTGGGTAAGGCGTGCAATCCAGCGTACCATCATTACCCGCAGCAAAAACATGAAAAACAGATGGGTATTGCATCGCCAGGTTGTCAACAAACTGCGAATACACATCATACGTCCCCGAATAACCACAATCACCTTCTATGGTCACGTAAGAGTTGTTTGTAACATTCATGTTGTATTGCTGTAGCATCAATGGTGTGGACTGCAATATCTGGTCGTACAAGTAGTTCACCAATCGCACATGCGGTGCCACCCCTTCACCCAGTGGGTCAACTATACCAGCGCCACCTACTATGCCATTGGTAAATACGCCATGGTGGGTTATAGCTGCAGGGTTGTAATTGATTACCCTGTCCCACATATCTACATGGTATATGGCCGATACATCGTCACCCACCCCCACGGTTACACTATCGCCCAGCAAACCATAACCTCCGTTATTTATAGGTTGATTAATAATGTTCACCCTACTCATCGCCTTGGCATCTGCATCTGCATTCACATACGTAGCAACAGGGCTTATGTACTTAACACTGTAGCCATGCGCAAGTGCTTTCATACTTTTGGCAGCAATGATCACCTTATAAATGCCATATTGTTCCAGCTTGTTTTTTTCAGTAACCGCGCCCACTTTTTTAAGGAAATCCCTTATTTCCTGTGCTGGTATCCGCGTGTCAAAGTTCACCATTACCGCTACAGTTGCATTTAGGTTGCTGTTTACCTTATCCCATACGTTTTTGTCAGCCTTCCATTCATCTGCAATATTGATAACAGAGGTAAAAGGTAAACCCGAAGTACTCCCCGTAAAAGGCAATTTCACAATGGCTGTAAATGCATTATCAGGCACATGCTCCAATAGGCGTATGCCGTTGCGTTGCAGGGTGGCCTTTTCTTCAGCAGTAGGTAAGGTGGCAAACTGAAGCAGGACTTGTGTATATCCGTTTTCACGTGTATGCTGTACACTGTCCAGCCATACACTTGCGTTGTAAGATGGTTTTAATAGCGTGCTCTTCAGGTGTACAGTACTGCCTAGCTTAACTTGCCCTAAACAGAGAGCAGGCAGCAAAAAGCAACAAAAAACAAAGCACAATAAAACCGCTTTGCAGGAAAATAGTAAACGTACAACCATGACAAATACTTACTTGATAGTAATTAACGCAAAATACTACATAAGTATTTTGCATTTTCATTAAGTTACTATTTTTCAGCCATATGCCCACTATCATAGCGGTTGGGGTTACCCATAAGTGTTCGAAACCTGTATTAACCTCCTGGGCAGATTGTGATAAGGTAGAATTGCTCAGCCTGGCACAACAGTAGCACTGCTGCCAGCACAAAGCCTCGTCGGCAGCAGCGGTAATAGCTGCCGACTGCTTTTTTTGTTACTTTTTTTGGCATCAAAAAAAGTAACAAAATGAGTATTATATAAACGTCAGCGGCTCATACTTCCCGTCCAATACACTGCGCGGATCTGTTGCCAGCCATCTGTCCAAAACCGTAGCATACACCTGCTTAAAGTCAAGTTCATACTTCACATCTCCATGGTCCAGGTCTCCAAGATTGGGAATGTTGTTATACAAGCCGCCTTTCTTTATTCCGCCACCTATCATAAACATACTGTTGGCAGTGCCATGGTCAGTACCCTTGCTGGCGTTTTCCCCTACCCTGCGGCCAAACTCAGAGAATGTCATGATAAGCGTATCATTAAAACGGTTATTCTGTTTCAGGTCTGCTACCAATGCAGTTAGTGCAGCATCCAGTTCTTCAAACAGTTTTTTCTGCCGGTCTGCCTGGTTCACATGCGTATCAAAGCTGCCATGGCTCAGGTAGTATACCTGTGTATCTGTGTTAGCTACAATCAGCGAACCTATAGTCTTCATACGCTTGCCTATAGCTGTATCAGGGTACACCTGTGTTGTATTATATATCTTGCTCTGCTGGTATATATATCCCGCTGCCGATGATGTTTCTCTTAGTGTTTGGTATAAGTAGTTAGCCAGTTTGGCATCATGTTCGTCGTCGTGAGTTTTGGCCAGCTTCACAAAGTAAGGGTCCGTTGCCGCGTTGTAAAACTGGTTGATGTCGCGCACTGCAAGAGCGCTTTTGTCCTTGCCTTTCATCGCCAGGCTCAGGCTGTCGTCTATTTCAAGGCCCATAGTATTGTTAGTGCAGTCCTTACAGCCGTCTATATACCTGCCCAGCCAGCCTGTGCTCACCACTTGGTCGGCCGTGCTGCCACTCTGCCATATATCCATACTGCGGAAGTGCGAACGGTTAGGTTCAGGATAACCCACGCCATTTATTATGCTTACAAAGCCTTGATCATAGAGGCTCTTTATACCGGTAAGCGCAGGGTTCAGTCCCACCTCATCAGTAAGCGCTAAAGCATCTGTCTTCTTTATTCCTATCACCGGGCGGCTTTTGTAGTATATATCGTTGTAGTATGGTATCACGGTGTTCAGGCCGTCATTTCCACCCGATAGTTGTATCACCACCAGCGATTTCTTACCTCCGCCCGGCAGGCTCAATTGATTATGTTCAAAAGCCTTTAAAAACCGCGGCACCATCAGCGATGCGCTAGCCAGCGAACTCAGCTGTATAAATTTCCTACGAGATATCGACATGTTACTCCTCTTTTAAAAACCCGGTATAACTATTCTCTCACACAGACCTTATGTCTCATGCTTTACTTCAGCACTTGTAGAAAAAAACAAGCGCAACGTTATTAACTCAATTGATACTCCGGCAGCTCCATCAGCAGTATGGTCATACTCTTTATGTATTGCTCGTCATTATCATTGTCTGCAAAACCTTCCACTTGCTTTAACCTTACCTCGTCCAGGCTCACAGGTAGCAGGTAGTCTGCCAGTGCAGCACCCACTTCTTCACGTTTGTAATTTTTCCAGAAGGCTACATAGCTACTCCAGTCCACACTATCCAGCTTACCCACTCTAAAGGTTTGTGCTGCCTGTCCTGGCATTACAGTTTTCTTGGCCATGCCCTTCATCATCTCTGGTTCTATTTCCTTGGCATTCAGGTCCAACTCCTTACTGGCAAAAAAGGCCTCAGGCAGGCGCATGCGTATCACCAGGCTGCTGCTGTCTATCCAGTCCTTACCACCCGGCCATCCTGCCACATTTGGAGGATTGAACAAGTACTGTCCCAGCACCCTTTGCAGGTTGATCCACACATTCGGGTTCTGGAAAGACATCGGTATCATCCGTTGGTAGCTTACCAACAATTCCACAGGACTTTTTATTTTGCTACCCGCAACATCATCATTATAAAACCATTTCGATGTAAATATGTCCCGCAACAATCCGCCAATATCATAGTTACTATCGTAAAAGTTTTTGGCCAGGGCATTCACATGTCGGTCATCTATCTTTTCATCACTCACAAAGTAGCGGTATATCTTCTGCGTAATGAATATCGAGGTCTGTTTTTGCTTCAGTATAATGTCCAGTATATCATCACCATCAAAATTGCCCGTCTTTCCCAAAAATTTCTTATCTGTAGCATCGTGCTGTTTTTCCCTGAATATGAATGCACCGTTCTCATCATAACCCCATCCTGTAAAAGCCCGCGCAGCTTCCTTCACATCATCCTCGGTATAGTGGCCACGTCCCAGGGTAAATAACTCCATCACTTCGCGCGCAAAGTTCTCGTTCGGGTGGCTCTTCTTGTTTTGCTGGTTATTTAAGAACTGTAGCATGGCAGAGCTTTTACTTACAGCCTTTAGCAGGTCGCCAAAGTTGCCCAGTGCATTCCTCCTTATTTCGTTCAGCAGCAACTGGTCAAAGTATGGATTATCTACCCTCGTAGCAAAGTGCCCGTGCCAGAACATGGCCGTCTTTTCTACCAACGGGAAAGATGTGCGCACCATAGCTTCCATCCATAGCAGGTTCATATCCCCTGTTCTTCTTCTAAATTCTCTTTCTTTTTCCTTCCTGGCTGCCTCATCAGTCATAGTCACCTTCAACGTCTTGGGGTTATATTCAGCCCATTCTTCATCACTTATTAGTTGCAACTGCCCGGGAACAGCCGTCGGGAACAACGACTCTACCACTTCCTTTACCGGCCGGGGATTCTTAAAATCCTCCAGACTTATCCCAAATCCCGCCCGTGCATACAATAACCTGTTTTGCTCCTGCAGATCCATAATTTAGTTATTATAGTAAGTAGACTTTAAATTACGATATTGGTTTATTGATTGTATGAAATGAAAGTTTTTATTAACACTAATACGCTTATGAATTTATTTTCAAGCTAGCCTCAACGGGGGAAAATAAAAGAAAAATTTGCGTAGTCAAATAACTACGCATATATTTGTAGTCAAATAGCTACACAATGGATTTAAGACGAGATGCATTTCAGGCCATAGCAGACCCTACAAGAAGGGCTATACTGCTGTTGGTTGCCTCGCAAGCAATGACTGCCGGGGCTATAGCTGCAAACTTTGATACTGCCAGACCCACCGTTTCAAAACACCTGCAAATACTCGCTGAGTGCGAATTGCTTAAACAAGAGCAAAACGGCAGGGAGATTTATTATCATATAAATGCAAAAAAAATGAAAGAAGTAGCCGATTTTATCGAACCATTCCGCCAGATGTGGGAAGACCGCTTCAACAAATTAGAAACAATAATGAAAACACATAAAAGCAAGTAAGATGGAACAAAAAACAAAAATTAATGCCGAAGACGGCAAACAGGAATTAACCATTACAAGAGAGTTTGATCTGCCATTGGAATTATTGTTTAAGGCCTATGTGGAGGCCGATATTATTGAACAATGGATGGGAACGAGGGTGCTGAAACTGGAAAGCAAAAAGCATGGCAGTTACCAGTTTGAGACTACCGATCCTAAAGGATACAAGTATGGCTTTAGTGGTGCCATCCACGAGGTTATACCTAATAAGAAGATCATACGCACGTTTGAAATGGATGGCACTCCCTTTGGTGTACAACTTGAGATCTATGAATTTGAACAACTTACGGACGACACTAGCAAACTCAGTATGCATGTGATATATGAATCGGCTACTCAAAGGGACCAGGTGCTGAAGCTCCCTTTTGCGCAGGGCATAAACATGGCACATAACCGGATAGAAGATATTATAAGCAAATTAAAATAATACACAATGGAAAAGAGAAACAAAATAATTTATTGGATCGCCACAGGCTTATTGGCTTTCGGCATGCTGCAAAGCGGCATATTTGCGGTGCTCAGAACAAAACAATGGGTTGACCTGGTAGTGGGCTTGGGTTACCCGGTTTACTTTTTAACTATACTTGGCATTTGGAAAATTCTTGGAGTTATAGCTATCTTAATTCCACGATTTAAATTGCTTAAAGAATGGGCATATGCAGGTTTCTTTTTTGCCATGACAGGTGCTCTTGCTTCCCATTTGGCAAGTGGCGATTACAACATAAAAGGACTTATGGGACCATTTTTTCAAATTGTTTTTATTGTTTTGTCCTGGTATTTCAGACCTGCAGATAGAAAGATTGTTTTAGTGGATCAACAAAATGGATAGAATGAAAAAAGAATTATCACAAAAACAACGGGAAGAACTGCTTGATATATTAAAGACCCGTTTTGAGAAAAACATGCAGCGCCATAAAGGCCTTGAATGGGCTAAAGTACAAGCAAAGCTGGAAGCCGCTGCCACAAAACTATGGTCGCTGAATGAAATGGAAAGAACAGGGGGTGAACCCGATGTTGTAAGCCATAATAAAAAGACCGGAGAATATGTTTTTTATGATTGTTCAGCGCAAAGCCCTCATGGCCGCAGAAATTTTTGTTACGACCGCGAAGCGCTGCAATCAAGGAAAGAACATAAACCAGAAAATAACGCCATTGATGTAGCTGCGTCTATGGGCATTGAAATTTTGACTGAAGAACAATACCGGGAATTGCAGCAACTGGGAGGCTTCGATACCAAAACATCTAGCTGGGTGAAGACGCCGGCTAGCATCAGAAAACTTGGCGGAGCCACTTTTTGTGATCGTCGCTACGATACTGTATTCCTGTATCACAATGGCGCAGAATCTTACTATGCGGCCAGGGGTTTCAGGGGTGCGTTAAAAGTTTAAATTTGTACAAACAGGAGACAATGAATAGCATGAATTCTAAGGCTGATTTCTATTTTAATAAAGCCCAGAAGTGGCAGGAAGAAATTAAGAAATTGAGAACGATCGCTCTTGACTGCCACCTTACTGAAGAATTAAAGTGGGGCTGTCCTTGTTATACTTTTCAGAACAGCAACATAGTTTTAATACACGTGTTTAAAGAATACTGTGCATTTTTGTTTTTCAAAGGTGTCTTGTTAAAGGACCCAAATGGTATCCTGATACAACAAACAGAGAACGTGCAGGTAGCACGCCAGGTGCGGTTCACCTCTCTCCAGCAAATTGTCAAACTGGCGCCTGTCTTAACAGCCTATATATACGAGGCTGTTGAAGTAGAAGAAGCCGGTTTAAAAGTTCAATTGAAGAAAACTGCAGAATACATAATCCCCGATGAATTCCAAAAGAAATTAGATGAGAACGCCACTCTAAAAAAGGCTTTTGAAGCATTAACTCCGGGGCGACAAAGGGCATACATTTTCTATTTTTCTGCACCCAAGCAATCCAAAACCCGCGACTCGCGAGTTGAGAAATACATGCAGCAAATACTTGATGGAAAGGGAATAGATGATTAGTATATTCTATGAGAAATAAATCAATAAAACTTTAAAATAACCAGTATCCACTTAGTAAGTATCTAACAAGTAATAGTACTGAAATAAGACAGCAACTTTTTTCCCTTAGCTTGGCAATGCTCATTTTAATAGATGCCAGCATATTTCGCATCTTACAAACTACTGCCTTCTACCGTATCAGTTCAAAGTCTCCTTTTTTTAAGTAGTCCTTGCCATCAGAACACTGATATTTTATCAGGAAAAAGTAGGTGCCTATTGGCTGCTCTACACCATCTAGTTTACCATCCCAGCCCTTACGTTCGTCTATTGTCGTAAATACAACCTGTCCATAGCGATTCTCGATACTGAATATGCTCACCTTATGGTTGCCTTGTGTAATGGGCCTGAATATATCATTTTTCCCATCCTCGTTAGGGGTAAAAGCATTAGGAAAATAAAGCCCACAACAAGATTTCGCGGCTATATATACACTATCTGTATTTACGCATCCATAAGATGACGTAGCCTGAAGATAAATATATACACTACTGTCTATTATCGCAACTGCACTTGTTCCTTTATCGCGGCTGTAAAAAACACCCAATGGTGCCCATTCATACACATTCGTTATCGCTGGGTCAACCGCATTCATTACAACATTATCCCCATCACAAATAAGTGATCCGTTTAATGGTTCTATGTGTACGTCCGGTAGTGGATATACGGTTATTGTATCTTCAAACAAACCATAACCGCACCCTGTAGCTCCCGATGGCGAAAGATTTACAGTAATTGTATAAACACCTGCATTATGCCACATTGCATAATATATATCTGAAGTAGAATCCACAGAAAGCAGGCTCCCCCCCCCCAAGGTCCACTGTGAAACTAGTTACATTCTTTTTACCGGTCAGTTCAACAATAACCTGCTCATCAACACAAACAGTTTTCTTTACATCGAGATTCCCTTCGGGCGATGGAGTAACAAGAACATTGTAGCTGGCCGTCGCAACACATTTTTTGTTGGTAACAATAAGTTCTTCCTGATAAGTGCCACTATTATGCAAGATTACAGTAATAGGGGCTCCATTGGTTAAACTGCCATTCAAAAGTGTACTTCCTGTTGGTAAGCTCCATAAATAGTTATATCCCGGTATAATTATAGAACTATCGGAAAAACTTATCGTGTCGTATTGGCACAATGGAGACTTCGCTGCAGCCATGACCCCAACTACAGGCATATTGTCTATTTCTACTCGTAATGCAGCTCTGTTGCTTTCGCAACCATTTATCTTTTGTGATACATAATAAGTAAATGAACCGATGGCTGATGCACTAGAGAGCACAGGAGATACTATTGTGCCTGTCTGTATGGTGTCTGATGTATACCATGTAATCCCCTGTCCGCTGGCTTTTAAAGTAAGTGTTGCACTTCCTCTACAATAGTTAGTATCTGTAACATGGGGAGGTTGTGGCTTAGCTTTTACAATCACTGTTATTGGCATCCTGTCACTTGCACATCCATTTACTGTCTCTGACACATAATAGGTCATTGTATCCACAGTCGATGAAGATAAAGTAGGTGTTGTAGCACTTCCAATTCCGCCAATGGATATTGTAAACCATTGCAGACCCTGCCCCGTAACATTAAGGTTGGGGACAACATCATATTGGCAAAAAATATAGGATCCGGCGCCGGTGGGTAGCGGTGGTTTTGCCTTTATCGTAACAACAAGGGGTGTCCTCTGCCCCTCACACCCATTCACCACCTGGCTTACATAATAAATGGTGGTACCGGCAGTTGCAGTAGAAGGCACCACGCTTGCAACAGGAATACCACCGGTTGCAACAGTATACCATTGCAGCGTTCCACCGGGTATCCCTGTGGCAGCAAGCGTCGTAGCATTATCAAATTGACAATATGTAATATTCGAAGCAATAGGTGCCGGTGGTATAGCATTAACAACTATTACTGTGGTAATAACCGCAGAGCTACAACCATTAGGTTGTGTTGTTTGCAGGAAATAGGTGCCACTGTTTACAGTGGTGGCGTTAAGGATAACAGGACTTTGCACATTCGATGCGAACCCCCCAGGGCCTGTCCAGTAATAAGAGCCTCCCGTAATAGCAGCCGTAGATAATGAAATAGGGCTTCCCGCACAATTGGGACTGGAAGCGACAATAGTTGTAGGCCCTGAAGGTAAAACAACCACGGTTACAGAATCAATAGCTGTATTGCAGCCAAGGCCAGTACTTGTCACATAGTAAGTAGTGGTGGTGGTAGGCGATGCAATCACACTAGGCCCGGTCAACGTACTTAACCCTGTGGTCGGCGACCATGAATATGCGCCTGAGCCTGTTGCTGTAAGTGTAATATGATTACCGGCACATATAGTATCGTGGTGTTGCGCTAATGATACGGTAGCGGCTGTGGACATAACACCACTCCATATCGTTACATTATCTATAGCTCCGTTTAACCAATATGGGAACGATATGCCGCCTAGGGGGTAGTAACCAAATGATAGCAAGGGTTGTGTGGTACCATAGTTATACTGGTTGGGCCAGTTAACTGAGTCCATAGCAATGCCATTTCGATATTCTATAAGCTTAGAACCATCGTAGGTAACTGTAAGACAATACCATGTATTCAACTGTATATAATTACCGTTATGCCAGTTAGTAGTTGGGCTGCCTGCCGCGCCGGATACAAACTCTGTATTGTTGGGACTGTATAGTGCGCAACTATTATCATATGTGTTGTCGTTTAGGGCAACGCCATAAGAATCAAAACCATAACTGGTGCCTCTCGCTACCACATTTTCTTGTTGACAGGTATTAGAGTTAAACCCGTCTATTCGTACAGTTGTCTGAATGGTCCAAGTAGGAAGATCTAAAAGAGGAGTGTACGGACCTACATCAATATGACTATTAATACCATTAAATTGGTAAGCCGTATTGGGTATACCCGCTTGACCTGCTGTGAGAGTAGCATTATAAACAGTACCGTTAAGATTATTTCCCGATGCATCATTGGCATTACCATTAAATTGCCAGGAACCAACTAGAGTTTGAGCAAAAACAGGAACAGATAAAAGAAAGGAAATTAACAGGGTATAGATGAATTTCATGAACTTGGTTTAGAATTATAACAGTAAAACAAATACTTGACATTATATTTAAATGCATACCGTAACGCATTTTTCTTTTTTCTTTAACAGGAATCAAAAATAAGCATTATTGGGGAAACATCATATAGAATACAAAATACATAATGTCACTAAAAATGCCCAAAAGGATACGGATCTTCCGAAAGAACCTGCAGCCGGTCTCCCGACCGGAATTTGAAACACTAATGCTGATGTTATGCCATTAGCCAATAGAAATCCCAGGCTGGTCGAAGGGCAATCTCCCACGTAAACTCAACCCGCAAATTCCCCACTTACTTTATTAAACTGAATTTGTATTTTTACACCAAACTAAAATTTGCGCATGGTATAATTTAAGTGTGACACATACATATATTTAGCTTCTTCAGCTTTTTTCCAACACCGAAACTGACAATTTTTAAAACCGGAAAAAATGATGTAAGACGCGCCGTGATGGCGTGGGCTTATTCATTCCGGTTAGGCATTGTCAGTGCCTGGTGTTGGGTGTCTAAGTTTCACGCCTCTTTTATGTCCTGCCACTCACACTTAAACCAGTTTGTATGTGGTTCTTTAAAAAAAGAAAAAATAGTAAGGCAGCACACAGAACCTACCCCGGTTTCCCATACCATGCAGGCGAGCTATCGGCCTACCTTGCAGACATTCACTACTTCATCATTGCCCTTAAAGATGGCCAGGTCATCCACTATTATCCAGATGATTCGCTCGCCTTTCACAACTGGCTCATCGCTAATAAGATCAGGGATGTAAATAACTAAACACAACTATTTCGCTCATATACAATGCTCATGCCCCAGCGGGCATCTGCAACCCTGTGGAACACCCAAAACCGTGGAACGGTGCATATCTTGTTGCTATGAATAATACGCCCCCATCGTATCTTGCGCTATGGCAGTAGTAGGCTCCTAAACTATTACCCCCATTTTACAACCAACAAATGGCACAATCTTGTAATTCTGCAATTCACGTAATCGTTTTCAAGAAAAAACTAAAAACTGCAATGCCCGACATCGGGCATTTCCGGGCATAAACCGGGCATTGCGTGCATAAACACGTAAGCTAATATTGGCCACCACGGCCACTTTCATCAACCTATAACCAAAACTAATGCCCGATTCTATTTTTTTCTGCCCGCCGGGCATTCAACCCAAACGTGTCATTGCGAGGCACGAAGCAACCTTACGAAACGCAAACTTATAATATGCCGGCACATCGCGTTACACCATCAATACTTAAGGCTGCTTCGTACCTCGCAGTGACACTATTAAAACATAAAGGCCTGTCCGATACCGGACAGACCAGACAGTAAACTTTAATTTAATAATATTCACCACAAAGCATTTCAGCCATGCACAACCACCATCCTGTATGCTTTCCAATTAAAAACCAGACAGGACAACCCCACTCGTGTCATTGCGAGGTACGAAGCAACCTTACGAAACGCAAGCTTATAATATGCCGGCACAGCGCGTTACACCATCAATACTTAAGGCTGCTTCGTACCTCGCAGTGACACTATTAAAACATAAAGCCCTGTCCGATACCGGACAGACCAGACAGTAAACTTTTAATTAATAATAGCCACCACAAACCATTTTAGCCATGCACAAAACACGCCGATGTCCACTTTCAATTTTAAAACCAGACAGGACAACACCACTCGTGTCATTGCGAGGCACGAAGCAACCTTTACGAAACGCAAGCTTATAATATGCTGGCACATCGCGTTACACCATGAAAACTTAAGGCTGCTTCGTTCCTCGCAGTGACACTATTAAAACAAAAAGGCCTGTCCGATATCGGACAGACCAGACAATAAACTTTTAATTAATAACAGCTACCACAAACCATTTCAGCCATATCAAAACGCTCTCTAGTCCGCTTCCCAATTAAAAATCGGACAGGACAACCCCAAGAAAATTATGAGTAAATAATGAGAAACCCTACCTATACCCCATCGCCTGCAACTGGAACAATTCAGCGTAACGGCCCTTCCTGCTCAGCAATTCTTCGTGGGTGCCTATTTCCAGCATCTGGCCCTTTTCGAGTACCAGGATACGATCGGCCATGCGAACAGTGCTGAAGCGGTGAGATATGAGTACGGCCGATTTATTCTTTGTCAGCTCTGCAAACCGCATGAACACATCGTGCTCCGCACGGGCATCAAGGGCGGCAGTGGGTTCGTCCAATATCATAAGTTGGGCATCTTTCATGTAGGCACGGGCCAGGGCCACCTTTTGCCACTCACCGCCGCTCAGCTCTACCCCATCGTTGAACCGGCGGCCAAGGGCCTGGTCGTAGCCACCTTCCAGTTTTTCAGCCAGCTTATCGGCCAGGCTTTTTTGGGCAGAGCTAACAATGAGGGGGCGGTTTTGCTGTTCGTCAATATTGCCCACGGCAATGTTCTGGGCCATGCTCATCTGGTAGCGCAGATAGTCTTGAAAGATGATGCCGGTTTGCAAGCGCAGGTCGGCGAGGTCATACTCCTTCAGGTCCACACCATCCAGCAAAATGCGGCCCTCGGTAGGATCGTAAAGGCGGGCCAGCAGCTTTACCAGCGTGGTTTTGCCTGCGCCGTTCTCCCCTACTAGCGCCAGCTTTTCGCCGGCATGCAGGGTAAAGCTCAGGTGGCGATTGGCCCAGCGGTCGGTATTGGCATATTTAAAACCCACGTCCTCAAAAGTAAAACCTTGTTGTATGGGCCGTGGTACCCGACGAGGGTTTGCAGACAATACGATACGCGGCATTATCTCGAAGAAATCAAAGAAATCGCGCAGATACATAGACCCTTGCGATACAGTAGTGAAACGACTTAAGATACCCTCCAGCAGGCTCTTCAATTGCCTGAAGGAACCCGCAAGAAAAGTAAGACTACCTATAGAAAGATTGCCATCAACCGTTTTTAAAATAATGATAATATATGCACCATAATAACCGAGGCTGCCTACCAACGCAAAGAATGCCCCCCATACCGATCGCCGCCTGGAGAGGCGGGTATTGTCTTTATAGAATTTGTTGGACAGCAGTTGAAACCTGTCTATAATGAAGCCCGAAAGGTTGAATAACTTCACCTCCTTAGCAGTCTCATCGCTGGCACCCAGGTAACGCAGGTAATCCAGTTCCCGGCGTTCAGGGGTTTGCCCTCGGGTAAGTATGTAGCTCTGGTCATTAAAATACGATTCACCCACAAAGGCCGGGATAACAGTAACCAGCAGCAGCAAGAACAACCAGGGGTTAAAAGCAACCAATCCCGCAGCGAGAAAACCCATGGTAATGAGGTCCTGTAATTGACTCATCACCTGCGATAATAACTGGGTGCGGCCGGTGGTTTGTTGCCGTGCACGCTCCAGCTTGTCGTAAAATACAGAGTCTTCAAACTGGTCCAGGTCAAGAGTAGCCGCATGGGCCATTATCTTCACAGAAGTGTGGTTGCTGAACAAGTCGCCCAGCATACCATCGCTCAGCGATATAGCCCGGTTCAACCCGTCGGACAATATAGCCAGCCCAAACTCAACAGCTACCAATTGCCACAAATGCTGTGTGCTGGTATGTACATGGCTTAACGAAACAACCTGGTCTATAATGAGCTTACCCACATACAACAGCGCAAGCGGTATGGCAGACTTTACCAGGCGCAACACCAGGCTCAGCACCATCATATAATGGTTGGTTTCCCACACCAGTTTAAAGAAACGGGGCAGGTACTGCAATGAGGCCAATCGTTCGCGAAGGGTAAGTGATCCTTTAATGGTATTTATGGGTGGTCGGCTCAAAAAGATGCGCTAAATGGTGCGCTGCAAAATTAAGGTAATGCAGCCGCAGGGAGGTCTTAAAAATTGAGAAGTGGGTATAAGTATAACATAAGATTCAATTGAAAACATTCTCAATGGCACTTAAATATGGCCTATACCAGGCTACAGAACAGGCTTCCCAGTGCGGTAAGCTGTACCTTTAAAAGTACTTATTACCTGCCCCTGCTCATTGGTGGTAACAATATCGTAGAACGCCGTTTTGTTGCCGGTATGTATCTCTTTGGCTTCAACAGTAAACACATCGCCAGGCCTACCGGCACGGATGAATGCTATATGCACATCGAGCGCTACACTTATTATTCCCTGGCTATTACAAGCAAAGGCGAATGCGCTATCGGCAGCAGAGAATACAACGCCGCCATGTACAATGTCAAAACCATTCACCATATCGGGCCGTATAGTGTAATGCAGCCTGCAATAGCCTTCCCTGTATTCATCTATCACTATACCTAACCACTTGCTATAGGCATCGTAGTGCAGCATTTTCTCCAGTATCTGTTCTGTTGCTGATTCCATGTAGAATTATTGTTTCCTTTTGTCTGTTATCCGGTTCAGCTTACCACCTTCGCTGCGGGGTATATCATATGGCAATACCAGTTTCACGCGCATGCTGAGGCCTATTACATCCTTTATTTTTTTAGAGAAAAAACCACGCAATGCCACCACACGGTCATTTTGCTCAAAATGATCCTTCTCCGCAATATCCAGCGACTTCAGGAAGTTTTCAGATACTTCTGCCAATACTTCTACTTCATCCATACTGCCCGCACGATATACTATCAGCTGGTAGTTGGGACTGATATCTT
>Ga0206829_10018_pt1 | contig 71161 bp, 57 predicted proteins | sample Alteio_BWOrgCont_75_FD_152862 | JGI IMG/M metagenome (GOLD analysis project Ga0206829, IMG submission 152862) | Enriched cells from forest soil in Barre Woods Harvard Forest LTER site, Petersham, Massachusetts, United States -... | ecosystem: Environmental > Terrestrial > Soil > Temperate forest >... | reverse complement strand
CTGTTCGCTTTTTTCTATATCAGTTGGTTTGGCGCCATTAAATACCACCTTGTTTTCATTCCCAGCCTTATCCTTTGCATAAAAATAAAAATGGTTAGGATCAACCTGCGGGTCATATATCGTTCCCTTGCTTTTATCCATTACTGCAATTACATGATATGCCTTGCCCGGTTGTTTACCTGCTGATGCAAAAGTCTCATAAGTACTGAAATTCCCAAACATCGAAACAATGACACATACCGCAGCAGCCACAAGAAGTAACAGAACAATGTGCGTTCTCTTCATAATTAACTAGTTAACAAACAAACTACAAGAAATGGTTCCTATTCCCGCAAAGTTAATGATGAAATGGTTAAGAAACGAGCTGTTTAACAACTATACCTTGACAATCCATAATACGATGGTACAATCAGGATAAACAATAGAAACAAAACATTAAAATAACTGAACACATAAAAAATGCAAAACACATAAAAAAATTCAACCGTAACAAATAATCATAGTATATCTAAACATCTGTTTGAATTACCCTATTCTATTTCCCATAATATTTTCATATTTTGTCGGGCAAACACCTAAGTACCCTGGTAAAAATATTTTCCATATTAATGATAGCCTCAATGGGTCTGCTGCTTTTGGGGCTGTATCCTGCTCTTAAAGTGTTGCAATACCAGGCAGCAGAACGTATGGAAGACAGCGTGAAACAAAATCTTCCCATACAGCAATTAACTTCTTTTTCTGATATAGAAGCCAACCCCGACGTAGTATGGGAAAAAGAAGATAAAGAATTTCTCTTTAAAGGCGCCATGTACGATGTTGTCCGCATAGAGATCCATAACGGCAAAAAGACTTACTACTGTCTCAGCGACGAGAAAGAGACTAAAATTTGCGCCCTTATAAATAAGGTCCTCACTACACAGCAAGGCAATACTTTGCTTAATTCAAACGCGCAAAAACTATTAAAAATATTCATCCAGGTATTCACACCTTGCGATCGGTATCATCACACATTATCCCCTACCTACTTCTATTACACCTTTTTCACAGATCATCAGCAAGGTCATTACTCAGGCTGTTGTCTCAACATAATCACACCACCACCCAAGGTGTATTCATAAGCTCCATTCCCCTTATTTATAGCTATTTCATCTGCTAGCATTATTGCTCCTTATTAGCTTTGTGTATCATACGCTGTAAGTAGCTGCCGGCATAAATTCTCATCCACTTTCTAATTGAATTTCAGCAATGAAACTTAAATATACACTTATATTATTTTTCCTGTTAGCAGGCATCAATGTGCGAGCCCAAAATCAGCTTACAGGCACCGTCACTATGGCGCGCAACGGCCACCAGGTAAAAAGCGCAACAGTATATATACCCGATCTTAAGATTGGTACTACTACCGATGACAATGGTTTTTACATCATAAAGAATATACCCGCAGGCACATATGTGGTTTCCGCAGGTTCCATAGGGTATAGCACTCAGGTGCAAACAGTTAGGATCACACGCAAAAATATCACCACAAGCAATTTTGTCCTGTCAACAGCTACTTATACTAATGATGAAGTAGTAGTAACAGCCAACTCCATTGCCACTATGCTTAGAACAACACCTCAGCCAATTGTAGATATACCCAACAGCTACCTCATGCAAAATGCATCTACCAACATCATAGATGCGTTGTCCAATGTACCTGGCGTTTCAGGCATTTCAGACGGCCAGAGTATTTCAAAGCCTGTAATCAGGGGTTTAGGGTACAACAGGGTTGTAGTCGTAAACGATGGTGTGCGCCAGGAAGGCCAGCAATGGGGCGATGAGTTTGGTATAGAAGTAGATCAAAACTCTGTTGACAGGGTTGAAATACTAAAAGGGCCTGCATCACTTATATATGGGTCTGATGCCCTCAATGGTGTTATCAACTTCCTGCCCGAAGAAACACTGCCCGAAGGCCAGATCAAAGGTGATCTGCTCTACAACTATCAAACCAACAACGGATTGATAAACACTACCGGCCATATTGCTGGTACTATTAAAGGCATCAGCTTCAGCGCTCGCATCAGCAATATTATGGCGCACGCCTATCAAAATAAGTACGATGGTTATGTATTCAATTCCCAGTTCAGCAACTTTAACTGGGATGGTACTATCGGCATTCATCGCCGGTGGGGTTTCAGTCAATTGCACTATAGTTTCTTCGATCTCAAAACAGGCATCGTAGAAGGTGCAAGGGACAGCGCAACAGGCGCTTTTGTAAAACAGAATGTTGATGCTAATGGCAACCCAATATACCAGATAGCTACTAACCAGGAATTACGCTCTTATACTCCGTTCCTCATCAACCAACACGTACGTCACTACAAGCTGGTGTGGGATAATAGTATTGCCTTGGGCGAAGATAAGATCATAGCCCGCGTTGCCTTCCAGCAAAACCGCCGGCAGGAAAACAACGACATTACCCAACCCAATACTTCAAACATCTACTATCTCCTCAACACAGTAAATTACGATTTCAGGTACGCTTCCAAAACCAGGAACGATTTCGATTTCTCTGCCGGCATAAATGGTATGTACCAGGACAGTAAAAACAAAGGAACACTGTTGCTGATACCGGAGTACAACCTGTTCGATATTGGTGCATTTGCAATAGCAAATAAAAAGTTGGGCAAACTGGACATTAGCGGCGGCCTGCGCTACGATATACGCAGGTTCAACGGCCACGATGACTATGTGAATATCAATGGCAACCACGTATCTGCAAACGATAGCGGTGCCATCCACCAGTTTTCTGCATATACTTCAAATTACAACGGAGTATCAGGCAGTGTAGGTGCCACGTATCAGTTTACAAAAAGCCTGTACTTAAAGGCAAATATCGCGCGTGGGTTCAGGGCGCCAAACGTTGCAGAATCGGGGTCAAACGGCGTACACGACGGTACTGTTGTTTACGAAGTAGGAACGCCTGGATTAAAACCAGAAAACAGCCTGGAGTTTGACCTTGCACCAGGCATACAGACCAGGAATTTTTCAGTTGAAGTAGATCTGTATAGTAATTCTATCAACAACTACATCTTTCCAAGGCAAGTTCAAAGTAAACTGGGTGGCGATTCTATACGTACCGATGTACCTGGCTATGCATCAGCTCCTGTTTTCCTTTACTCACAGGGCAATGCAAGCCTCACCGGTATGGAAGCTATGCTTGATATTCACCCGTCTGGCTGGAAATGGTTTGAATGGTATTCAGCCTACAGCGGCGTAAATGCTTATCTTAAGAACGTGCCTGATAGCGCAAAGTACCTGCCGTTTACTCCACCGTCAAAGATCATATCTAATATCACGGTATCGTTAAAGAAAAAGAGCAAAATTGTGCGCAACAGCTATGTACGCTTTGGCATCGCCTATACGTTCCAGCAGAGCCATGTATATTATGCAAGCAGTGTTTACAATGGCACTACCGATCCTTTATTACTTAAAGCCAGCAACTCTCCCACACCGGGATATTTATTGCTGAATGCTGGTGCAGGAACAGACTTACTTAAAAAAGGTCGCAAAATGTGCTCTATATATGTGTCTGTCAACAACCTCGCCAACCTGCCATATATAGATTACATGAGTCGCTTTAAATATTATGACGCAAATCTGGCCAACGGCGTAAATCGCGTAGGCGTTTACAACATGGGCCGTAACATAAGCTTTAAAGTACTTATACCGCTTGATTTCAGAGATTAAATAATGTCGCCCCTATATATCTACAGCTTGTAGCCTCTCACCACCAAAAAACGCCTTAAACAGGCATCCATGAAAACCATAAAAAAGGCACCAGGAATAAACCTGGTGCCTTTTTTTCTCATTCATCATATTTTATTTATACCATCACATCCAGGTTCACCCTGCTTGCAAGCCAGCTTTGACTCAGTGGCACTAACCAATTTTCCAGTATTTCTTTCTTTGTGTTCACTACGTTATTAAACAGCAGTGTATCTTTATTAATAAACCCCTTATCTATAGCATACTGCACCTGGTCAAAAGGCAACATCTGCGGTATATCTTTTACCAAAAAGGTGATGGTCATTCTGTCAAACAGGTTAGCGCTGTACTGCCGCTCAATACTCTTTATCACACGTACCGAACTGTCAGTGCTGCAACCGCTTACTTTCACATCTGTTTCATCTGCCATCATTACTACAAACTGGCCAAACAACAGTTTGCCCCACCCTTTCACCGGTGCACCATGCGCCTGCCACTGACTGTAAAATTGCAACAACTGTTCGTTAATCTCAGCTTCTTGCTGCTCGTTAAATCGTCTGCTGCTCTGATAGACCCACACACGTGCATCATCTGCAAAATGTTGTGGTATTATATTCCTTAATGCCTCTTGCATCCTGCAAAATTAAGCAATTAGGTTTATCCGTCACGTACACCATCTTTACTATATTATCCCTTACTTTTGCTTCCTCAAAACCTTTTATGGCAGATCTTTCTCAATTCGACCCCAACTCTGTAGGTTTAAAAGCAAACAATATATTTGGCTTACCCTTTACCGAAGCTGATGCTGCACTGGTACTGGTTCCTGTTCCATGGGAAGTAACCGTATCTTACAGGGCAGGCACTGCCGATGGGCCCGCAAATATTTTTGATGCTTCGCTCCAGGTCGATTTATACGATCCCGATGTTACGGATGGCTGGAAAAAAGGCTTTTACATGCAACCTGTCGATACTGAAATGCAAAATGTAAGCACTGCCCTGCGTAATGCTGCCGAACAGATCATTGCCAGCCTTGAAGAAGGCGACGAAGAGGCGTCTATTGAACTGCACGACGAGTTGGCCGAAATAAACAACGAGTGTACCCAGCTCATAGAGCAGGTACGCTCAACCACCGGCAACCTGATGCGCAATGGCAAAAAGGTAGGTCTTATAGGTGGCGACCATAGCACACCACTAGGTTACATAAAAGCGTTATCAGACATACACAGCGACTTTGGTATATTACAAATTGATGCCCATGCTGACTTGCGCAATGCATATGAGGGGTTCACTTACTCGCATGCTTCCATCATGTACAATGTACTGAAAGAAGTGCAACAGGTAAGCAAGCTGGTTCAGGTAGGTATTCGTGACTATTGCGATGAAGAGCTGCAGGTAATACAAAACAGCAATGGAAGGGTAACCACATTCTTCGATAAAAACATAAAGGAACGCCAGTACGAAGGCGAAACATGGAAGCAAATATGCCTCGACATAGTGAATGCACTCCCACAAAAAGTGTACATCAGTTTCGATATAGATGGCCTCGACCCCAAACTATGTCCTAATACAGGCACCCCTGTTCCCGGTGGCTTCGAGATGGAGCAGGTATTTTATCTGTTTAAATTACTTCATGCCAGCGGCCGCGAATTGATCGGCTTCGACCTCAACGAAGTATCTACTGGTGGGTATGGAGATAGCATTGATAGTATAACCGGCGCACGTGTGTTGTATAAAATGTGTAATTACATGGTAGCTTAGTTATTATAACTGGTACATAACCATGTTTTGATATTGAAATCAGTAAAGAGTCTGCAGGCAACTTCAGACTCTTTATTTTTTATACAATTTAAACTTCAAAACGAATATAAACTGCCTGCTTAATTCCTTTTGTATATTAGTGACAATGAGGTCTGAGTTTCATAAAAAAGCTTACCCATTTTACGCCGCGCGCAACCCCACATTTTCTGTCCGTGTAGCCTTGTAAGAAGGGTAAATAGCCGCAAGGAACCCAACTACTATAATAGTAACAAGTACCAGTGCGAAGTCATTCCACTGAAAAAGTATTGGGTATGCATCTATAATAAAGCCCCCGCCTAATTTTATCCATTTAAAATGCTGCTGACCTACGCATATCAGTGTGCCCAACAATATACCTATCCCCCCACCAGTAAGGGCCCAAAGCATACCTTCCAGCAAAAAAATTGTACGTATTGATGCCGCAGGTGCACCCATTGCCTTCAGTATAGCCATATCCTTCTGTTTCTCCAGCACAAGCATAGACAACGCACCTACCATGTTAAAAGAAGCTATGAATAGTACAAGCAGCAAAATGGCATAAACCGCCCACTTCTCGGTACGCAATACCATGTACAAAGTCTTATTCTGTTCAAAACGTGTCTCCACCTTGTAAGCAGCACCCAGCACACCTTGCAACTGTTTTTTTACATCATCTGCATTTGTGCCTTTTTCAAGCGCTATTTCTACCGATGAATATTTGCCTGGCTCTTGGAAAAGGTCTTGCACCACTGTTGCCGCAGCCAGCACATACTTGCTGTCGAAATCATCCTGTATCCTGAATGCGCCATCCGGTTTCAGGTTTACAGATTGGAATGCAGCAGATGGATCAAGTGTAGGAGAGGTTAGTTTTGTATTGGGGTAGTAGAGCATTACTGTGCTGAACGCATTATTCACATCTGCCCCCACCTGGTTAGCCAGCCTTGCACCAAATATAGCCGTAGCCTTGGGGAAGGTCGCAACAGAATCGCTGCCTACAATTATATATTGCTTGATGTCATTTACTTTAAAGTAATTACTATCTATACCTTTCAGAGTAGCAACTATCTGTTCTTCATCGCTGTTGGCAAGCACATTGTCCTCTATCACAGACGATGCGTATTTCACACCTGCCATGTGTTGTAAAGCATCATATTGCACTGCCGCCATGTTAAAGAATTTGCCACGTGCAGCTGTTATTTTTATTTCCGGGTAAAACGATTTATATAGGTCTTTCACCAGGAAATCAAACCCATTAAATACCGAGAACAAAACGATCATAGCTCCGCTGCCTACAGCTATTGCCGCCATGCTTATACGCGAAAGCAACGGCGCTGCATTGGCCGATCGTTTGCCCAACAGGTACCTGCTGGCCAGGCTCCATACCAGCGTTCCGTTCATTATTGTTCTGTCTCTGTTTTTGCCTGGTCGCGTTCTTCATTTATTTTCTTGAAGATCTCGTCCATCTTAGCCACATAGTCCAGGGTATCATCATTGTAAAATTGCAGTTCGGGCACCCTGCGCAGTTGATTTTTCACCTTCAATCCCAGGAATTTGCGCCATTCAGATGTCCGGTCCACTATTTTATGCAACATTGCTTCTGGGTCCTTTATCTGAAAGAAGCTAACATATATACGCGCCTCCAGTAGGTCGGGGGTCACCACAACCTTCGAAATAGAGATCATTCCTCCATCAACTATATTCATACCCTCACGCTGAAAAATAGCGCTCATCTCTTCCAGTATCAGCTTGGCTACCTGCTTTTGTCTTTTACTTTCTTCCATAATGAGTAAAGTTAATCGAAAACCGTCATCCTGCATTTCAAAACAATGCGCGCCGCATTAATAATATTCTTAAATTTGCCTATTACAGTACACATTCATGAAAAAAATAGTATTACTTTCCTCGGCTGTTGTGCTTTTATTAGCAAGCTGCAAAGAAACAGACCTACCACTTATAGGAGGTTCTAAAACACTTAACGATACTACATACGTAGCTTCTGTAGAAACACCGCAGGCACACAACGTATTGCTGGAAGAGTTCACTGGTTGTAGCTGCTCTAACTGTCCGGCTGCACACGATGTCATCAATAGCTTACTGACTTCATATGGCAGTCAGCTTATTCCCATAGGTATTCATCCTAAAAGCTTCCCGCAGGGCGATCCTTATCCCGGCAGCGTATATGATTTCCGTACCGATAAGGGCACTGCAATAGGCACGCAAATATATGGTGGCATCGCAGGCATGCCTGAAGGCGGTATAGACAGAGTCGTCTATGGCACTAGCCTGCAGCTCACAAAAGACAAATGGCCGTCTGCAATAGCAGCACGCACTTCTGTTGCCAGCGGTATTAATCTGTATGTTTCCAGCCATTATAATGCAGCTGCTGCTACAGATACTATAGCTGTCACTATAGCTTACACACAGGCTAATAGCTCCAATCAAAATATTAATGTTGCAATAGTAGAAGATAGTCTTTACGACTTACAGGAAGATCAGAACCTTGTGGTTGACAGCAATTATTTATACACCGGCGTTTTCCGCGATCTGGTAACAAGCGTACCTTCCGGCGATGCAATATTACCTGCGGTGAGCAGTAAAGAAGCTGGTCGTGTGGTAAAATTATATTACTTGTATAAGGTTTCAACCAAAGTATTATTCAATCCTTTGCACTGCAGGGTTGTAGCTTTTGTTACAGATGCGTCAACAGGCGCTATTGATGTTTTGCAAACTACTCAGGCTCCTTTTGCCGGTAATTAATAAAGCTTAAGAATTTAAAATTATTTGCCTTGTCTGCCCAGACAAGGCATTTTTACAATAACAAAGGTCATTTCATGAAATTTTACATTGCAATTATCATTGTAACACTTAGCATAGGCCTGCCAGGCACGGGGTGCAACAACCATCCCGTGGCTACCACAACAACCGATACAACACTGGCGAAACAGGTTGCTTTGCCTGAGTTTAATGCAGATAGCGCGTACAACTACATAGCCACACAGGTAGGTTTTGGCCCACGGGTACCGGGCACTCCGGCCCAACAGGCCTGCGCCAACTGGATGCGCAGCAAGTTGCAAAAGGTTTGCGATACCGTTTACACTCAAAAAACAATGGTAAAAGGCGGCGATGGCAAAGTAATGCCTTGCATCAACCTTATTGGTGTTATACACCCCAATGCCACCAAACGCATTTTGCTGCTCACCCATTGGGACAGCCGCCCATGGGCCGACATGGACACAAAAGACAAAGACAAAGACAAACCCATATTGGCAGCCGATGACGGCGGTAGTGGTGTTGCTGTACTAATAGAAATAGCCAATATGCTCAAGACATCCCCGATCCCCAACAACTTGGGTATTGATATATTATTTACAGATGTTGAAGATTACGGCCGCGCTGAGTGGGGCGAAGATTCTTACTGCCTGGGTACCCAATACTGGGCCAACAATCCACACGTACCTGGTTACAAAGCCAGCTTTGGCATCCTGCTCGATATGGTAGGCGCTGCCAATGCCCGTTTCCCAATGGAGGGGCTCTCTCAACAATACGCACCTGCAGTACAGCAAAATATTTGGCAGGCTGCAGTTAAAGCTGGCTACTCATCATATTTCCCTTTTGTCAACGGGCCTTCTATTACCGATGATCACTTACCGGTGAATAAAATAGCCAACATCCCTACAGTAGATATCATCAATCTCAACGAGAGCGAGTCGCCTTTTGCACCACACTGGCATACCCATAACGATAATATGCAGATAATAGACAAAGGCACACTGAAGGCTGTAGGGCAAACGCTGTTGCAGGTTATCTACGATACCGCGCAACCTGTTTAACATTTTTATAAGCTTTACAGCCACAAACAGTAACGCAATAATTCTGATTTAAATAAAGACAACTGTATCTTTGAATTCAAAGCTTTTTACTTGTGAAATATCGTAGTGCCATATTTATTGTCCTTATAGTTATTGTTTGCGACCAGCTATTAAAATATTATATCAAAACTCATTTTTATTATGGCCAGGAAGTAAATGTCATTGGTCACTGGTTCAGGCTGCACTTTATCGAGAATGAAGGCATGGCCTTTGGCATGAGGCTTGGCAATGCTGATATCGGTAAGGTCATACTTACATTATTTCGTCTTGTGGCAGTCATTCTAGGCTTTTTTATGCTAAAAAGCCTTGTAGTAAAGAAGTACAGCAAGGGTGCCATTATTTGCGGCTCGCTTATCCTTGCTGGTGCTTTGGGCAACCTTATAGATAGCATGTTTTACGGTATGATATTCACAGAAAGTTCTTATCACCTGGCCAATGTAGCCCAGGTAGGCCAGGGCTACGCACACTTCCTGCACGGCCGTGTGGTCGATATGCTGTATTTTCCTATCGTAGATACTCACATGCCGGGCTGGGTACCTTTTATCGGTGGCAGTGATTTCGTATTTTTTGAACCTGTATTTAATATTGCCGATGCAGCAATTTCTGTAGGTGTCCTTACATTAGTATTTTTCCAAAAAAGGCTTATACATAAAAGAGTGCCTGTACAAGCAGTAACACAATAAAGCTTATCTCATGGCAGACAACCTCATACCTGTAAATCTATGGCTCGCTGGCCGCAGCTACCGCATACGCATCAAGCCCGATGAAGAAAGCGCCGTACGCACTGCCGTGAAGCTTGCCGACGATAAAATAACGGAAATGAGAACGCGCTACGCCGGCAAGGACGATCAGGATTTCATAGCTATGTGCCTCCTTATGTATGCGGCAGACAGCGCCACAGAAGCTTTTAATAGTCCCTATCTCAAAAGTGAGCTTAGCGACATGTGCACAAAAATAGACACAATTGTAGGCAAGGAAGAATAACATCTTCAATACCTCCCAATAATTACGCCTTTGTACATAATACAGCCGTAGAGAACGAATGTAATGCTCCTTGCTAATCTTCGGATATAGCAGCCAATAACACTTCCATCTTACTCCCCCGCGATCCTTTTATCAATATTGAGCTATTTGCCGACCTATGTTGCCTTATATATTCAGCAGCAGCAGCAGAGTCTGCAAACCATTTGTAAACAGTCTGTACCGTCTTAAATTCAGGTCCTACTAATAGCACATCCTGCCAATCATACTTGCCAATTAGTGCAACAAGCGCCGCATGTTCTAGTTGTTCATCAGCTCCCATTTCTTTCATTCCTCCTATCCAAAGCATTTTATGTGGTAGGTCCATCTGGGCAAAGTTGGTAATAGCGGCCTCCATGCTGGTAGGGTTAGCATTGTACGCATCAAGTATTACTCTGTTACCACCCTTCTCCAACCATTGCGATCTGCTGTTGTCTGGGTTATATGCTGCTATCGCTGTTTTTATAGTATCAATCCCTATTCCAAAATGCAACCCCACAGCTGCAGACACCATCACATTTGGGAAGTTATAGGCCCCCACAAGCTGTGTATCCAGTACAGCTTCAGCATGCCTGGTTAGTACAGCCACTTTCAAAAACACCCCAGACAAAATTGGCCGCCCTATATATGTAGCATTTGCGCTGCCGTAGGTCACCTGCATTCTAATTCCAGTTGCCATACCTTCCAGGTAGTCAAGGTCTGTATTCCTGAAGATAGTCCCCCCCGTTGCTCTTATATAATCGTAAAGCTCTCCTTTCCCCTTCCTTACCCCTTCCAAGCCACCAAAGCCTTCAATATGTGCCTTGCCGCTATTGGTTATAATACCATGCGTGGGCATAGCTATTTTGCAATATCCTTCTATTTCTTTTTGGTGGTTTGCTCCCATTTCTATCACAGCAAACTCCGCATCATTTTTTATCTTAAGTAAGGTCAACGGTACACCTATATGGTTGTTCAGGTTACCTTCAGTAGCATATACTTTATACTTGGCGCTAAGCACTGCTGTAATAAGTTCTTTTGTTGTGGTTTTACCATTAGATCCTGTAATGGCTATAAACGGGATTTGAAACTGCATCCTGTGGTAGCGGGCAAGTTGCTGCAGTGTATCCAGCACATCTGGCACCACTATACACCTGTCATACGGTACATATACAGGGTTATCAACTACAGCATATGCCGCTCCTGCTTCCAGTGCTTGCAGCGCAAATGTATTACCGTCAAAAGATGGGCCTTTTAGTGCAAAGTAAATATCCCCTTCCTTAAGCTTGCGGGTATCGGTCTGCACAGATGGATAACTGAGATAGATCTGGTATAAAGCTGAAATTTCCAATAGAAACTGAATTATTAATGAGCGCTGTAAACTTCCATAAAAATAAAAAAACCTCCTTAAAAAGGAGGTTTTTTATGTATTATATTAAGTTATGTTTATTTAGTATGCTTACTTTCTTTGCCAAAGTAGTTACCACCACGTTCTTCGTTACCATCTGGGCTACCCAGGCGATCCATTACGCAACGGAAACCTACAGTAGCGCTGGCTTGGTTAGCTTGCATAAAACGGCGTGTACCTGGAGACATGTAGTATGCACGGTCATTCCATGATGCACCTTTAATAACTTTAGCATCATCATTAACCAGTGTTGAGTTACCAAAGTTGTAAACGTAGTTCGATGTGCTATCGCCATCTTCAAAACCCCTTACGTCAGCATTCCTGTTTTCAACACGGTTGTTATTAGCCAGATCATCAGGAGTTAAAGTACGTACTGGCAGGTGGCCAAGGCTATCCTTGTCTTCCAGTGAGTTGTCTTCTGCAACGCGTTTGTAAGCAGTATAAATATTACCACGGAAAGGACGGAAATCATTAACATCCTGATGAGAAGTTGGACGGTAAGTATCTAATGTCCATTCGCTCACATTACCGGCCATATTATAGAGACCAAATGCGTTCGGCTGATAAGAATATACTGGCGCTGGTATATCAGCATTATCATTAAGTGCACCGGCAATACCCATGTTATCACCTTCACCACGTTTGAAGTTACCTAAGAATTCACCTTGATATTCGTTACGAAGACCATAACGGGTTGTGTTCTTAGCACCCCATGGATATGTATTACGTTCTGTGATAACTTCTTCACCACGGCGACGGCGTGTAGCTGGTTCAGGATTGTTGCCTATCAGGCCAAGGGCAGCATATTCCCACTCTGCTTCTGTTGGCAGGCGGTAGTTTGGCAACAGGTAACCATCGGCATAAGTACTATTACGTTTGCCAGATCCTCCTGGATCGAGGTCTTTCTTTTTGTGAGTACCGGCAGCTCCGTCATACTGACCATTAACATATGTTTCAGTAGAAAATTCATCTTCATTCACCTGGTTAGGGTTTTTCTTCAGTTGGCCGTTCTTAATAAGTATATACTCATTAACGCGGTCACTACGCCATTTGCAATAATCGTTAGCCTGGCTCCAGTTTACACCAACTACAGGGTAGTTGTTGTAGGCTGCTGTGCGGAAATAATATTGTACCAATGGCTCATTGTAAGAAAGGGCCTGGCGCCATACTGTTTCATCCGGCATTGATTTAGCAACAACTTCAGGATAATCCGATGCATACGTACGGTTCATCCAGTATGTATATTCACGATAGTCAACGTTAGCAACTTCAGTTTCATCCATATAGAAGGAAGATACTGATACTGTACGTGGAATATTATTGCGCTCACCTGTAAGGTCTTCTTCAGTCATCCCCATTGTGAAACGACCTCCTTCAACCAGAACCAGACCTGGCCCGAGTTTCTGTCCGGTAAAGTTTGGAACGTCAAAACCGCCCAGCTTAGGGTCGTTATAATTCCAACCTGTCTTGGAGGATACACCAGTACCAGTTGATTTTTTCGAAGAGCATGCTGAAAGTATAGTAGCTGCCCCGATGCACAGCAAGCTCACGCCGATGAGTGTTCTTTTCATAATCAGAGAAAAATATTTTCTACAATTTGTATTAGCAAAGATTGTTAAAAGTATTACAATACTATAGCATTCTTTTCAAAATGTCAAGCTTTCAAATCCTATTGAATAAAAAAAACTCCTTTTTTCTTTTTAAAGCCTATAATATTTCAATGATATTATCGTTTTAACATTACTGAAAACGTCGTAAATACTATTCAGACCTCATTATTACGTAAATTTGATACGTTGAACTTTTAGACTTTACGCACCGTAAATTATGAAAAGAATATTTCTCTGCTTTTTTGCATCCTTATTGCTATCAGCCCCATCAGCAAGCTTTGCTGCAAGCTATACCTGTCATGTAGATACCTTATCTATACACAACGGTGCCATCACCAAAACCATTTGGCTCGATAACTATGCCGTGCCCGACATTTCCTTTCAGAACATTACCTATGCTAATGGCATACCCTTGCCTGCAAAAGCGACTGCGGCTACACAAGGCCAGTATAGCGTAAGCCTGGGTATGGATCGTAAACGTCCGTTTGCTGTAATACACATCCCGGTATATATAAAGGATGATGCTTCCGGCAACACCAATCGCATATCCGATTTCACACTTACTGTAACCGAAAAACAACCTGCGATATCGGCCTTAGATAAAACAACACAAACCACATCTGCAACAAGTTCTGTTCTGGGCAGTGGTACTTTTTATAAAATTGCAATTCCTTCAACCGGTTTTTATAAAATTGATGCAAGCTTCCTTTCCAAGCTGGGTGTCAATGTATCTTCCATTAACACGGCAAACATCAGGTTATTCGGCAATGGCGGCAATATGCTGTCCGAAAATAATGCGATTCCCCGCCCGCAAGATCTTCTGGAAAATGCCTTGTGGGTAAATGATGGTGGCGATGGCAAGCTTGACCCGAACGATTTTGTAATATTTTATGCCATAGGCCCTACACAATGGAGCAAGGACAGCGTTAATCAGAAATTTGTCCATCAGAATAATCTGTATGCCGACAGCAGTTACTACTTCCTCACATTCAATAATGGCGCTGGTTTGCGCATAAACAGCCAGGGCGCTGCACCTTCAGCCAATGTAACTGTTACTAGCTTTAACGACTATGCGGCACATGATATAGACCTGGAAAACCCGGGAGGGCTGGGCAAAGAATGGTATGGAGAGCAATTTAGCCAGAACCCCGGCCAACCTTCCACTCAAACATTTTCTTTTAGCCTGGGTACCATTGCCGACTCCATTTCTTGCTCCATCGCATTAGGCGATGTTTCAGCGGCTGATCAAAATCGGTTTACTGTATCGTTAAACAGCCAGGTATTAACAACACAAACTTTCTATGCTAATTCCACTGGCGATGATCCCATAGCTGAAAACATACCACCACCCTTCAAAGTAGCTCTTGGTAGTAGCACTGCTACATTCACCATTACTTATACACCTGTCGATTATGCATCTGTTGGCTACCTCAATTACATAGAGATCAATATGCGTCGCCCATTGGGCATTTCTGGTTCCCTGCTCGGCTTTCGCGACTGGCGCAGTGTAGGTCCTGGGAATATAGCAAAATATGTAGTCCAGGGTGCTAATGCTACAACACAGGTATGGGATGTTACCAACCCTCAGGTACCTGTACTTATGAACGGATCCCTCGATGGCAGTGGCAATTATACCTTTACTTGCGCCGCGCAATACCTTCATGAGTTCGCCGCATTAAATACTACTTCATTTCCATCGCCAGCTTATTCAGGTCCCGTCGCCAATCAAAACCTGCATGCCCTCGCTCAGGTAAATATGATAATAGTTACCAACCCTGAGTTTCTGGATGCCGCAAACCAACTTGCAGATTTCCATAGAACTGCTGACAACTATACCGTTGCTGTGGCTACTACCGATCAGATTTACAACGAATTTTCTTCTGGTGGGCAAGATCTCAGTGCTATTCGCGATTTCGCAAAAATGTTTTACGATCGCGCTGGCAACGACTCTGCACAAATGCCTCGTTACCTCCTCTTATTTGGTGGTGCCTCGTACGACTATAAGAACCGGGTACCCAACAACAGCAATTACGTCCCTACATTTGAATCAGCCTATTCACACAGCATTACAGACAGTTATTGCTCTGACGATTTTTTCAGCTTCCTCGACAATAATGAATACATAGAGAACACTACTATTGTAAACGCTATGGACATTGGCGTGGGCCGCTTGCCTGCACGTAATGCTTCAGATGCACTGGCTATGGTAAACAAGATTAAAGCATACAAAAGCACACAATCCCTGGGGCCATGGCGCATTGCAGCTACCTTCGCCGCAGATCGTAACGACGAAGCCGGTGAACATATGGACGATGCAGAAGCTATGGCAGCAAACATACAGACAAGCAGCACAAATCTCTATAACGAAACCAAGGTGTATCTGGATGCAATGACGGTTACATCAACCCCCGCAGGCGAACGTTGTCCCGATGCCAACGCTATCCTCGACAACCAGGTGTATAAAGGCAATTTCCTCATGAATTACAACGGTCACGGCAACCCCACTGTATGGTCTGCACGCCGCATACTCACTGCCGATGATTATAACAACTGGAATAACCTATACATGTTGCCATTTATGGTAACTGCTACCTGCGATTTTGGTCAATTCGATCAACCCGCTTATGTATCTGCTGCAGAACAATTGGTCATAAGGAATACAGGAGGTGTTATTGCCGCCATCACCACTACCAAAGCGGTTTATGCCACACCCAATCATGAACTCAACATTCAATACCTTTCAGCGCAATTCCAGCATTATGCAGATCTGCATTGGAACACATTTGGAGATGCTTTCAGGATGGGCAAAAACGTAAATTACAAGCGCGACACCGCTGATTCTTTTACGCTTGCCAACTACCGCAAGTTCACCCTTCTCGGCGATCCCGGGTTGCAACCGGATTTCCCTAAATATGCAGTACGTATTGACAGTCTGATAGATGGCTTTACAATGCAGAAGGCCGATTCTGTAAAAGCCCTGGGCACATATGTCCTGAAAGGTAGCGTTACCGATGCTAATCATAACATTCTTACTGATTTCAATGGCACCATATCTGTTTCCTTTTTTGATAAGCCAACTACAGTACGCACCATTAGTGGCACTAACGAACTATACAGCATACAAGACAATGTAATATATCGCGGTAAGGCCACTGTTACTAACGGGCTCTATACGCTCACATTCATTACACCTAAAGACATTAATTATACAAATGGCGCAGGCAAGATCAGTACTTATGCAGACAATGGCACAACCGATGCCGCAGGCTCAGATTCTGGTTATGTAGTAGGTGGCTATTCAGATCACCCGGTTTCAAGCACCACTCCGCCCATCGTAAAACCATATATTGGCGATAGCCTCTTCATCAATGGCGGCATCACAGGGCCAAATACTGTATTGTTTGTGTCCTTGTTCGATCAGACAGGCATCAACGTATCAGGCACCAATGTAGGGCATGACCTCGTAGGCATCCTGGATGGCGACGCTGCGCAGCCATACATCCTGAACGATTATTACCAGACCATCACCAATAGTTATCAGCAGGGGTATGTTTCCTATCCTATATCGGGTCTTGCCAACGGCAGGCATACCATTACAGTTCGAGCATGGGATGTAAACGACAATCATGCAGAAGGCACTGTAGATTTCGTGGTGGTGGATGGTAAAGTTGTAGAAGTGGCCGATCTTTATAACTATCCCAATCCGTTTAAAGATGAAACCCATTTTATTTTTGAGCACAACCACCCTAACGAAACATTAAATGTAACATTAGCCATATACAACACTGCGGGCATACAGGTAAAAATATATCAGCAATCATTTGCTTCCACTAATAGCCGCAGTAACGAAATTATTTGGGATGGCACAGACAACAGCGGTGCGAAACTACCATCTGGCGTATATATTTGCCGGATGCAGGTGGCAACAGAATCAGGAATAAAGACTACCGCATACGAAAAAGCAGTCTTGGTACGTTAATTGTGCTAAACAAACACACTGGTAAATTAATTTGCCAGCAAATATTATTGCAGACTGCATAAAAAGGGATAATTTTGCCCAACCTTAAAATTAATATTAATAATTACAGAATGTCAAAACGCATTGCTTTTATTGGTTTAACACTTATATCCGGGTTAACAACACTCACATCTTTTGGTCAGACATCTACCAAAGCCAATGTGAATGGACAAACTGGAACAGACTTTGTTACTACAGCAGTTCCCTTTTTGCGCATAAGCCCAGATGCCCGCGCAGGTGCCATGGGCGATGCTTCTATAGCAGTATCACCCGATGCCAACGCACAATACTGGGATGTAGCTAAGATTCCATTTTCCGATAAAAAGTATGGTGTATCCGCAACTTATACGCCATGGCTTAAAGATCTCGTACCCGATATATTCCTTGCTTACATCGCTGGTTATGCCAAATTTGGAGAAAACGACGACCAGGCCATCAGTGCATCTATGCGATATTTCTCCCTTGGTAACATCAGCTATACCGATTTCAATGCAAACCCTATAGGTACGGGTATGCCACGCGAATATTCTTTCGATGCCGGTTATTCCCGTCGCTTATCTCCATACTTGGGTGTGGGTGTTACTATGCGTTATATACATTCTGCCATAGCATCAGGTGTTAGCGCTCAGCCAGGTACAGATTACAAGCCCGGCAACACATTTGCTGCCGACCTCGGCGTATTTTATACCCGCACAAAAGATATTGATGGTATAAAAAGCCGTACGTTCAGCTTTGGCGCAGTAGCCAGCAACATAGGTGGTAAAATATCTTATAACAACACACGTAAAGATTTTATTCCTATGAATCTCGGTATTGGGGTAGCTTATACCTCTAAGTTTGATGAATACAACGCAATCACCTTCGCGTTAGATGTAAACAAACTGCTGGTACCTGCACTCAATAGTGCCGATACTCAGGTAACCGTTGTTTCCGGCATACTTGGTTCATTTACCGATGCTCCAGGTGGTGCAAGTGGTGAATTGAAACAGATAGACATCTCTTTTGGCGCTGAATACTGGTATCAAAACCAGTTTGCGCTCAGGGCCGGTTATTTTTACGAAAACCCGGACAATGGCGATCGTCAATATTTCACTACCGGTATAGGTGTTAAGTACAACGTATTCCAGCTCAATGCATCATACCTTATACCTTCAGGTTCTGGTATCTCCCGCAATCCATTGTCAAACACACTGCGTTTCTCGCTCCTGTTTGCTTTCGACAAGCTCGAAAAACCAACTGATGCCGGAAGCAGCGAATAACATTCTAAATCATTTAAATATAAGCGCCCTCGTGGGCGCTTTTTTATTGCCTTATACTTCAGAAAAACAAACAAAACCTATCTATCAATTGTCTTCAACTCAACCAATCTGGGATATAACCAAACGTATAATAATCGCCCCCGATTGGGGGATATTGCCCACACGCATTGGGTTTTATAATTTTAGCCTGTTACTTTTAAGGTATGAAATCTCGTTTACTCCTCCTTTTGCTGGTTTGCTCTATATTCAGCGCTCATGCGCAGGATTCTTTAGTGATGCGCCGTATAGCCGATACAGTTCTGTTGCATAGCCCATGTTACAGCAACTTGCGTGTACTCTGCAAAACCATTGGCAAGCGCATAAGCGGCTCCCCGCAGGCTGCACAGGCCGTAGTATGGGGAGAAAAAACCATGCGGGAAACAGGGGCTGACAAAGTATGGCTTCAACCCGTTGATGTACCACATTGGGTGCGTGGCAAAGAAAAATTGAAGCTTAAATATGGTAACAGTGTTTACCATGATGTAACTATGCTTTCGCTGGGCAACAGCTATGGCACAAACGGCAAGGTTATAGAAGCGCAGGTTGTTATGGTACACGACCAGGACGAACTGAATGCTCTGCCCGCAGGCGCAGTAAAAGGCAAGATCGTATTTTTCAATTACAGGTTCCGGCAAGATATCATTAACACGTTCGAAGGTTATGGTGATGCAGTGAAGATACGTGGCTCTGCTGCAACCTGGGCCGGGCAAAAAGGTGCAGTAGGCGCTATTATCAGGTCCATCTCCACCGGCGAGGATGATGTCCCGCATACAGGTGCCGTACGCAAAGACTCTGTAAACAAGATACCATCCATTGCCGTGGGCAATCTTACTGCCGATAAAATGGAACAGGAATATGCAAAAGGCAAGATAATGGCAACCATACAATCCGACTGTAAGATGATGCCCGAACCCGTACGTTCTTACAATGTAATAGGCGAAATACTCGGTAGCGAGCACCCCGAACAAGTAATTGTAGTTGGCGGCCATCTTGATTCCTGGGATGTAGGCGAAGGCGCTAACGATGATGGTTCGGGCTGCGTACAGTCTATGGAGGTACTACGTGCCTTCAAAGCCCTGGGCATCCACCCAAAGCATACTATACGCGCAGTATTGTTCATGAATGAAGAAAATGGCATGAAGGGTGGCTTGGCATACGGAGACACAGCAAAGGCACAGAATGAACAGCATATATTGGCAATAGAAACAGACGCAGGTGGTTTTTCTCCGCGTGGCCTGGGCCTGGAAATGACAGAGGCAAAAAAAGAAAAGATCCGCAGCTTTGCGCCATTATTCTTGCCCTATGGTGTATATGATTTCAGCCAGAGCGAAGGCGGAACAGACATCAGCCCTTTAGCCAAGATGAACGTTCCGCTTATTGGCTTGCTGCCAGACCCTCAACGCTACTTCGATTTACATCATACCAATAACGACGTATTTGAGAATGTAAATCACCGCGAGCTGAAACTGGGCGCAACTATTCTGACACAGATCATTTACCTGGTAGATGAGCATGGGCTTTAATTATTGTAATCTTTCTGCATTTTCTTTGTGAACTTAGTAGTTAAAACTTAAACTAAGTGAGCTACAGCGCACCATCATCGGTATTACAGAAGTTGTTACGGCGGCCCTCTGCTATCGTTGCGTTCACCATCATCACGCTCACCAGCCTGGTAGCTATATTTGCGTATGTATTGGCCCCAGACAATACCCCGGCAGGCAATACTCTTATCGTAGAACTAAGTGCTCGTCCTCCCGGCTTCACAAAACAGTTATTATATCTGCCGGCCAGGCAGGCTTCAATGCCTCCAAAGCTCACCCGGTGGTTCAGCGGTACACCCGCCAACTTCAAAGTAGTTCCAATCAACGGGTACTACTTTAGCAACAACAGCCTTGTAGTATATCACTATATAGATGATGGCCTGCAGGATACCCTCACATATACAACCAAGCAGCTTCTTTCTCCAAACCAGCTCACAGCAACAACAACGCAGCAACAGGCAGCTATTCGGCAACTCATCAGGCAGCGTACCTTCTACCTCGGCACAGACCGTTATGGTCGCGACATACTCTCACGCCTTCTCATTGGCGCGCGGGTAAGCCTTGCAGTAGGTTTTGTAGCAGTGTTCTTGTCACTAACTATTGGCATACTGCTCGGTTGCATTGCAGGTTACTATGGGAGCGTTATAGATAATATGGTCATGTACCTCATCAATATACTATGGGCCATGCCTACCTTGCTGCTTGTATTTGCCATTACGCTTACCATCGGTAAAGGCTTCTGGGAGATCTTTGTAGCCATAGGCCTTACCATGTGGGTGGGTGCTGCCCGCCTCATACGCGGCCAGGTACTTGTCCTCCGCGAAATGGAATATATCACCGCTGCCAAGGCACTGGGCCTTGGCGATATGCGTATTATATTCAGGCACATATTGCCTAATATTGCAGGGCCAATTATGGTGATTGCTGCAAGCAACTTTGCCGCCGCTATACTTATAGAAGCAGGACTAAGTTTTCTGGGTATTGGCGTTCAGCCACCACAACCCTCCTGGGGACTCATGATCAAAGAGCATTATAGCTTTCTCCTTACAAACCGTCCATTGCTTGCCCTTATTCCGGGCATTGCCATTATGTTGCTGGTTTACGCCTTCAATATACTGGGCAATGGTCTCCGCGATGCACTGGACACCAGGTAGCCACCTGGCCTGCTCAAATTACATATACATATATACTTGTCCAGCAAAATCCTTCTTGTTTTCGCATTCCATTTACACTTTTAATATACCTGCTAAAAGCCATACCTTTAATACAACTTCTTCATAAGCCACCACTATGAACAATGAAAAACCGGCTCGCAAAGTAGCCATTATAGGATATAACCGCATTCCATTTGCACACCAAAATACCAATTATACCGAAGTAGGCAATATCGATATGATGTCGGCAGCGCTTAACGGTTTAGTAGAAAGATATAGCCTTCAGGGGCAGCTACTGGGCGAGGTAGCAGGTGGTGCTGTTATAAAACACACCCGTGAGGTGAATATGATGCGCGAATGCGTTATGAACACCGCCTTAGATCCTGCCACTGCTGCTTGCGATATACAGCAAGCCTGCAATACAGGCGTAGAAGCTGCCATCTATATTGCCAATAAAATAGCGTTGGGCCAAATTGAAGTCGGCATAGCCGGCGGTGTTGACTCCGCAAGCAATGTCCCACTGGTGTTAGACGAACACCTTCGCACAACCTTATTGGCATTGCGCAGGGCAAAAACTGTAGGCGAAACCATAAAACAATTCTTAAAAATAAGGTTCAAAGACCTTCACCCTGTAGCGCCCGAAAATGTGGAGCCTCGCACTGGCCTTTCTATGGGTGGCCATACCGAGATAACGGCAAAGTATTATGGCATCACCCGCGAAGATCAGGACAAATATGCGCTCGAAAGTCATCAGAAAATGGCTAGGGCTTACGATACGGGGTTCTTTAATGGGATGCTCACCTCTTATATGGGTCTTGACCATGACAATAACCTGCGTCGCGATACCAGCCTGGAAAAACTGGCACGATTAAAACCTGCCTTCGATAAACAGAATGGCACACTTACAGCGGGCAATTCGTCTCCTCTTACCGACGGCGCATCTTGCGTACTTTTGGCAAGCGAAGATTGGGCAAAAGCCCATAATTTACCGGTACTGGCCTATATCACCTTTGCCGAAGTAGCCGCCATAGAATACGTACAAAACAGGCACAATCTGCTATTGTCGCCCGTTTACGCAGCCGATAGAATGCTAAAGAAAGCGGGACTTACACTACATAATTTCGACTTTTACGAAATACATGAAGCCTTCGCAGCACAGGTTCTGGCTATACTCAAAATATGGGCAAGTCCCACTCTGATGCAGCAGTTTGGCATAGACCAGGCCCTCGGCAGTATAGACCCAACCAAGCTCAATGTGAATGGCAGTAGTCTTGCTGCTGGACATCCGTTTGCAGCTACAGGCGGCCGGGTGCTGGCTACCATGGCTAAGCTGTTGCATGAAAAAGGGGGTGGCCGTGGCTTTATATCTATATGTGCCGCGGGTGGTCAGGGCGTAACTATGATAATGGAGAGGTGAGCAATTTATATAACCCACCTCTCGCAAAAGCACATCTATATTACTATTACCAAACGTTTTCCTGCACCTACATCCTGGTTCCAGGCGGTTTCTACGTCTTCCAGCTTCGCCGTAACCGTATCTATTTTAAGCTTACCATCTCCGGCCAGTTGCAGCATTTCGGGTAGCACCTCTGTAAACAATTGTTGCATTTCATGCTTGGGTATGCTGCCCAGTCCCGAGCCAGATATCTGTATATCAGAACTCCTGAGCACCGCAGAAGATAGTTGTATCGTGTCTCCAGCCATACCGCCCACAGTAACTATCCGCACCCGGTGGGTTATTCCGCCCTTGCCTAGCAACGATGCCAAAACAAGTTCTGCAGGATGGCCCCATATGTAATCTATCACTACATCTATTGGTGTGCTCGTATGTATCTCCTTCAGCCGCTTCATGATCTGTTCATCATCTCCCTTCAGCGAAATGATCTCATCTGCCCCTAACTGCAACAGGCGCTCCAGGGCATGCTGGTTTCTGCCGGTAGCTATTACCTTCCTGGCGCCATAGTGCTTGGCTATCTGCACAGCAACCATACCGGTAACCCCTGTTGCTCCATTTACCAGTACTGTTTCGCCGGCTTTTATTCCTGCCCTGAAGCGCAAAGCCGCTGCAGCTCCTAAAACGGCATTAGGCAATGCAGCAGCTGTAACATCATCAATATGGTCGGGCAACTTCACATAGCTATGTTTATTAATTACAGCCTCCCCAGCTATCATGCCGGTTATCCCCATTGCATATACCCGGGTACCATCTCCCAGCACACCAACCCCATCTATACCTACAACTATCGGATCTTTCAGTTGCGAGGCCGAATAATGGCTGCCACTGGCCCTGCTTTTATCCAGGTTCTTAACTGCTGCTGCCTTCATAGCTATCACTACATGGTCATCATTCTGTGTCACAGGGTTGGGGAAATCTCCATATCGGGGTGCCTCCCCCAGTTGGTGCAATATGGCTGCCTTCATACTATATATATTTTCAAACAAAAGTAGTGGTAGTTTGCCATTCAGCAGGTTGCACTAACAAATTTCCATATTCAATACATTAATCCATTACACTAACCAAACATATCAATACCGGCGTTTATAAGTTTTACATTACTCCAAGGTTAAGAAATTATTAATTCCTTCCATTTTTTTAGGTTGAACAGACCTTTGCACAATACATTTGCCACCCAATGTTATCCTTTCTTTAATAAATTGTTATGCCGCTCAGTTCTATACTTAAATTTTTCATGCCCAAGGATAGGGTGTTTTATGGCCTTTTTGAAGATGTTTCCACCACTTTGATCAGCATGGGCGAAGTATTTTCAAAAGCCGTAAACGAACCCGATATGGCTATCAGGGAAAAACTGCTGAAAAGCCTAGAAAACCTCGAACATAAGAATGATGATACCACACATTCTATTTTCGTAGAACTGGGTCGCAACTTCATCACTCCGTTCGACAGGGAAGATATTCACTACCTCGCCACTTCGCTCGATGACGTGGCCGATTATATATGGGGTGCCGCAAAACGTATGGTCAACTACCAGATAATGGATGAAGACGTTACCCTTCATGGCTTTGCTGATGTTATACTTAAATCCATCTATGCCCTCAACACTTGCGTGCGAGGCCTGCGCGATATGAAAGACCTCCGCGCCATCACCAGTGCATGTGTGCTCATCAACAGTCTTGAAAATGACAGTGATGACATGCTCGACAAAGCCATGATGGATTTGTTCAACTCACAGCTCAGTGCCGTTGAGATCATCAAAAAGAAAGACTTGTACCAGATGCTGGAAACAGTGACCGACAAATGCGAAGACGCAGCAAATGCCATTGAATCCATCATTATAAAATACGCCTAACCGACCTCTTTTATCATGACGGTTTTCCTGTTTGTCATTATTGCATTTGCACTTGTTTTTGATTTTATTAATGGCTTCCACGATGCCGCTAATTCTATAGCTACCATCGTATCCACCAAAGTACTAACCCCCTTTCAGGCCGTGCTTTGGGCTGCTTTGTTCAACTTTGTGGCGTTCTTTATCTTTAAAGATCATGGTGTCGCCAATACTATTGCCAAAACAGTGCACGAAGATTTTATTACCCTACCTGTCATCCTATGCGGATTGCTCGCTGCAATAACATGGAACTTGCTCACCTGGTGGTACGGCATACCTTCAAGTTCATCACATACACTTATAGGCGGCTTTGCCGGTGCAGCCATTGCACACGCAGGCATGCATTCCATCAACCCCGACCCGATTCTTAAAACAGTGCTCTTTATAGTTGTCGCACCACTGGTAGGCATGTTCATGGCATTCATTATATCGCTATGGTTCATCAATGCTTTTAAAAAGAGCATCCTACCCAAGTTGGTATCCCTATCTATCATTGTGCTTACTGTTATCCTTGTTTCAAGGACTCTTGAAACTGACCCAATGAAACTGAAAGGCCATTTCAGCAGCAGCACCATCAATATCATACTGGATCCTAAAAACCTTAAATGGCTGTTGCTGGGAACAATCGCTATTGTAATGAGCGTGTTTACACTCTTCCTCAGCAGTCTCAACATGGCGCAGTCCACTAAGTGGTTTAAACGCTTGCAATTAGTCTCATCTGCAGCGTTTAGCATTGGCCACGGTGGTAACGATGCCCAAAAAGTAATGGGTATTATCACGGTAGCATTGATTGCCTCTCACAACATCAAAACATTTGGGGAGATGCCTATATGGGTGCCACTGGCTTGCTATTCTGCCATAAGCCTGGGTACGCTCAGCGGTGGGTGGAAGATCATCAAAACAATGGGCACACGCATTACTAAAGTAACGCCCTTCGAAGGTGTGGCCGCTGAAACTGCAGGCGCATTCACTTTGTTCCTTACCGAAAACCTCAAAATACCGGTAAGCACCACCCATACTATTACAGGCTCTATTATTGGAGTAGGTGCCACTAAAAGGCTTTCTGCTGTTCGCTGGGGTGTTACTATCAATTTGCTTTGGGCATGGATACTTACCATACCCGTAAGCGCCCTTATCGCAGCAGCCGTTTATGGCATTTTCAGTTTATTCATATAGACTCCAATTAAAGAAAGAAATAATTCCCATTCACCACTCATCGCATTATCTTTATCTGGATGAATGCAGGAATTATGAAACAGCGCAATGCAGGTATTTTGTTGCCTTTATTCTCCCTACCCTCTCTTTTTGGCATGGGAGATCTGGGGCCGGAGGTAAATAAGTTTGTAGACTTTTTGCAAAAAAGTGGGCAAACTTATTGGCAACTGCTACCACTCAATCCAACCGAACTCAAGAGTGGTCATTCGCCTTATAGCTCCATATCCAGCATGGCGGGCAATATCTTATATATAAGCCCTGAATTACTAGTTGAAGAAGGTTTGTTAGATAAAGAAAAACTAGCCGCATCACATATCCCGTTCGCACAATACATCAATTATGCACATGTTGAAGAGGTAAAAAACAAACTGTTTGATGAGGCCTATCTCAATTTCTGTAAAGGCAATTTCCCAATTCACGAAAAGGCCTTCAACATATTTTGTCAAAAAGAAGCGGGTTGGTTGGATGACTTTGCACTCTATGTCACTTTAAAAAACAGCACTAATAATACCCCGTGGTACGAATGGCCACAAACCTATAAAGACCGCAACACAAACGCGCTCAATGCCCTTTTGCAAACTCACCTCGCAGAAGTGACAAAAATAAAGTGGTTGCAATACATATTTTTCCAGCAGTGGCAGATGGCGAAAGCTTACTGCAACGAAAAAGACATAAAAATATTTGGCGATCTGTCCTTTTATGTAAGCTACGACTCAGCAGATATTTGGGCGAATCCATCGTTGTTTAAGTTGGATAAAAAAAGTGCAATGACTGCTATAGCAGGTGTCCCGCCCGACTACTTCAGCGCAACTGGCCAATTGTGGAACATGCCTATCTATAATTGGAAGCAAATGAAAGCCACAAATTATAATTGGTGGATAGACAGGCTCAGGAAGAATCTGGAGTTGTTCGATGTATTAAGGCTCGATCATTTCAGGGCTTTTGAATCGTATTGGGAAGTACCAGCCGGCGAAGAAACAGCTATAAACGGTAAATGGGTGAAAGGCCCCGGCAAGGGGTTCTTCGATGCAGTTAAAAAAGCATTGGGCTCACTACCCTTCGTTGCAGAAGATCTCGGGCTCGATCTGGACGATGTCTATGCACTGCGTGATCAGTTGGGGATGCCCGGCATGCGGGTACTGCAGTTTGCATGGGGCGGCTACATGCCTTCATCGGTGCACATACCGCACAATTATGTCCCCAACAGTATTGTGTACACCGGCACGCATGACAATAACACTACTAAAGGATGGTTTAGAAATGTAACACACGATATACGGGAGCAGGTAAACGAATACACTGGCACACATGTACATGAAGGAAATGTACACGAAGTAATGTGGCGAATGGCCTATGCATCATCCGCACAAACTGCCATACTCCCTATACAAGATGTGCTGGGCCTGGACGAACATGCCAAAATAAATACCCCCGGCAAACCCGACGGTAATTGGCAATGGCGCTTAGCACCAGATGCCCTCAATTACTGGGTCGAAATGCACCTGCTCACCTGGGCTAAAATGTATAATAGGTAGTTATTCCTAAAAAACGAAAGGCAAGACGTCATTGGACATTTATTCAAATAGCAACATCTAAAAATACCGATTAACGCACGCGGCTTAATTTTCCGGGCAGATTATTACGGGGTAGAATTGTTTAGCTAGGCACAACAGTAGCACTGTTGCCTGCTCAAAGCTATGTCGGCAGCAGCGGTAATCGCTGCCGACTGCCTTTTTTTGTTACTTTTTTTGGCATCAAAAAAAGTAAGGAGGTGAAGGACAGACTTTTCTTAAGGATGAACTTATTCCACCGGTAGTTGCCATTGCAGAACCATCATACCCAGCGGCGGCAAAGTAAGCAGCAAAGACTGTTCCTGTCCATGCATCGCAACATCTGTTGTTTGCAATACTCCATTCAGCACATCACTGCCGCCATATTTCGCGCTATCCGTATTCAGCAACTCTTTATATTGTCCCTCCATGGGTACACCTATCCTATAATCATACTGCACCACCGGAGTAAAATTGCAAATAAAAAGAAAAGAAGTGCCGTTCTTAGCCTTACGCAGCCAACTCATGGCGCTGTTAACCGTATCATTAAAGTCTATCCATTCAAATCCTTCATAAGAAAAACTATTTTCGTGCAATTGGGGTTGTTTGTACAATGTATTCAAATCAGAGATAAGCATTTGTACACCAGCATTTAATGCCCCTTTACTATCCTGCCAATCCAGCGCATAATCATGCTGCCATTCATAGTTCTGGGCAAACTCACTCCCCATAAATATCAGCTTTGCGCCTGGGCATCCATACATATAACCATATAGCAACCGCAGGTTGGCAAATTGTTGCCATGTATCCCCCGGCATTTTATTGATCATGCTTCTTTTACCATACACTACTTCATCATGCGATAGTGGCAGCACAAATTTCTCATCAAAAATGTAGTAGATATTGAACGTAAGATTGTTCTGGTGGTTACTACGGTAAAGAGGATCAACACTGAAGTACTTTAGTGTATCATGCATCCAGCCCATCATCCACTTCAGGTCAAACCCAAGGCCTCCCTCACTTACAGCATGTGTTACTCCCGGCCATGCAGACGACTCTTCAGCTATAGTTATAGCATCAGGGTAGTTGGCATGTACCACTGTATTAAATTCCTTTAAAAAGCCTGCAGCTTCAAGGTTTTCCCGGCCACCAAATTCATTAGGCTCCCATTCCCCCGGTTCACGCACATAATCCAGATACAGCATAGACGATACTGCATCTACACGCAAACCATCTATATGATATTTATCCAGCCAGTACAGCGCATTCGATATCAGGAAACCGCGCACCTCATTTCGGGCATAGTTAAAAATATAGCTCTTCCATTCAGGATGAAAACCCTTACGCGGGCTATCATGTTCATATAAATGAGTACCATCAAAATAACCCAATCCTATTTCATCTGTGGGAAAGTGCGAAGGCACCCAATCCAGTATCACCGCTATGCCGGCGTTATGCAATGCATCTACCAGGTACATAAAATCTTCAGGCCGTCCGTACCTGCTGCTCGGTGCAAAATAACCCGTTATCTGGTATCCCCACGAAGCATAAAAAGGATGTTCCATTACGGGCATCAGCTCCACATGCGTAAAGCCAAGTTCATTTAAGTATTCGGGTAGTTCTGCTGCAAGTTCTCTGTAGCTCAGAAAGTCAAATTTCGCATCACTCTTTCGCCTCCACGATCCTATATGCAACTCATAAATAGACATCGGCTTATCTTGCCAACCTTCTTTTCTGCGTTCCATCCACGCACCATCTGTCCATTCAAAATCAATGTTCCATACTATAGATGCTGTCTGTGGTGGAGTTTCGCAATGCACTGCATATGGATCTGCTTTATCTGCACTGTACCCTGTGTGCGATTCAATATGATATTTATAATGCGCTCCTTCCGCAACACCGGCAACAAACAGTTCCCATATTCCCGATCCATCCCACCTTATATTCATAACATGGCTATGGGTACTCCATTTATTAAAGCTTCCTGTAACAGCCACAGAACGTGCATTAGGTGCCCATACGGCAAAGTAGGCACCCGGCACGCCATTTACAGTCATGGCATGCGATCCCAGCTTATCATATAACCGGTAATGCCATCCTGCCTTAAACAGCTCAATATCGTACTCCGTGAAGAGCGATACATGACCACTGGACGATATAACAGGTTTAACTGGCTCCACCTTCCGCTCTTTATTCATTGCCATACAATTAGATGAATTTAATCAATAAAATCATCTTATGTAACCAGCCACTATTATTAAATTAAAAAGGTCTGAAGATGGTGTCTTTCCAGTTACAATACCCCACCGTGCGGCCCCGATGGGCAACCACACCCGAAATTGTACTGTTATAAACAAAGTAGTACAAAAAATTATGCAAAGCTGCTTAAAAGTATGGCTGTGCTTGGTGAGATTGCTGACTAGTCTGCGAAAACAGTTTAATAGCTTTCTCTGCCTGCTGGTGTGCAAACCTTCGCTTGTAATGATACCACCACTGCGGTGCAGCTTTAATAAGCATGTTATTAAATCCTCTCATTCCCAACAAATGATATAGTGTATTGATTTTTGCAGCTAATCCTGCTGGTAGTGCCCGCAGGCTCATAGCAAATCCGCTATCCAGGTATTGCATATGGTGCCAGTATCCGCTGGGCATAAACAAGGTATCGCCATGCTCCAATATTGTTGTATACCCCTTGGCATATTTTAACGCCGGGAAGGATTTTGTATCAACCCCATCTTGCCAGTTAACAAAGCTTGCAGCGCTTTCAACTGTCAATGGCATTTTATAAATAAGCGGTGACTGGCTGTTGTGCAACAGTAATACCCTTTTACGACCAATAAACTGCGTATGAAAGATATGAGAAAGGTCAAGGTCATAATGCATATGTGCTATAGAACCTTTACCGCCCACAAAAAGCATAGGATACGATTTCAGGAAGCCGCTCATTAACTCGTCAGGAAAAGTAAAGTCCTGCTTTAATATTGGAGCATGTTTAAATAAGTTGAACAAAAAAATACGCCATTCCGATGGCCCTTTGCATATCAGGTCTATATATTCGCCAAACTTCATAAATCCATCGCCACCATTCACCGGCACTTTAGCGCCGGCACGCATATTATTGTATACTGGTACCGTAGTTTCACCAACCACTTCTTTAAAATGATCCCAGGTCCATTTTTCAAAAGCGGGCCAGTTATGCGCCATGTGAGTGACTATTACCGGGCGCGATGGCTTTAAATACATCGATACAAATTCTTCCCTGGCAATGCTGGATACCCTGTCAATTTCCTGAACTTCCATAAGATGAAATTTTGAATTGACCCATCCTAAAAATCATACCTGCAATAGCTTTTAACAAGTACTTAAATGATAGCAGGAAATAAAAGACATAAATTCACGTTGTTACATATCAAACAAATAACTACACAATGGAACGGAAAGACTTTTTGAAGAAAACATTTGCAATGTGTGGTTTGGCTATGATACCGGCAGGCGTACTTGAAAGTTGTAATAAAGCAAATACCGCCGCGCCAACCAATGTTAATTTCACTGTCGATCTGTCCAGCTCCGCAAATGCTGCATTAACCAATGTAGGTGGTTATCTCATTTCAAATAGTGTTATTCTTATCCATGTGCAGCCCGGCGTATTCAATGCTTTTTCCGACATCTGCACGCACCAGGGCTGCTCTGTTGTCTACAATGCAACCAGCGATAAAATTTCTTGCCCATGCCATGGCGGGCTATACAATCCTAATACAGGTGCTGTTGTGAGTGGCCCTCCGCCTTCAGCTTTAAAGCAATATACAGTTACCCAAAGTGGAAGTGTATTAACAATTAAATCTTAAGGCTCAAGAAAGGAGCCGCTGGACATAAACAGATGACGGTTTTATTTTATAAATTTACAATCATGTAAATTTCATAACTATGACACCAAAAGAAATAATCACAGTCGGGCAGATACAACTAAGCTTCTTGCTCGATGGGGAAGACACCAATAATGAAAGTGTAATGTTTGAGATGGTGATACCATATGGTGCAAAAGTACCTATGCCCCATTACCACATCGATGTTGATGAAATCGTGTATAGTCTGGAAGGCATTACTACGACAACCATAAATGGTGAAAGCACCGACCTAAACCCCGGCGACCACATATTTGTACCTCGTGGCGCCGTACACCATCATGAAAACATTAATCATGGCGACGCCAGGTCTTTATGCGTGCTTACCCCTGCAAGTATTGGCCCGGCTTACTTCCGTGAGCTGGTGACCATTTTAACAAAAGGTGCCCCTCCGGATCCCAACGAAATGAAAGCTATTATGGCAAAACATGGGCTTATTGCAGCGCCGCATCCGGTTAAATAATTATTGGAATATTGCCATCAATAAATTTCCGGTAACGTTTCCGCTGATACCCTTAATTTGCATAAAATTCAAAACACACACGTAATGAAACATCTTTTCCTTTCCGCCTGCCTCCTAGCTTCGGCGTTCGGCATGAATGCACAAGACCTGAAATTGCCTGCCCTTAGCCCTACCCAAAAGCTGGTACAGGAATTTTCAACATCCAACATAGAAATATCTTACAGCCGTCCCGGAATGCGCGACCGCAAGATATTTGGCGATGTTGTAGCTTATGGCAAACCATGGCGCACAGGCGCAAACGGCCCAACCAAGATCAAATTTGGCGAAGATGTAATGATCGCCGACAATAGTGTAAAAGCAGGCGAGTATGTACTCTATAGCATACCAGGAGAAAAAGAATGGGAATTCATACTCAATAAAGGTAACGCACCTATGGGCCCAAACGGTTATGATCGTGCTGACGATGTAGCTCGTTTTAAAATAAAAACACGTGGTATAGAAAAACCTGTACAGAATTTCACTATCGAGGTGACCAACATTACATTCAACACTTGCAAAATAGAACTGAGCTGGGAAAACACCAGGTTAACTATACCTGTAATGGCCAACAACGAAGCACGCCTTAAAGCGGCTATCACTAAGGCTATCTACACACCAAACACCCCTTATTTCCAGGCTGCAAACTATTACTACGAAACCAACCAGAACCTGGATACAGCCAACATCTATGTAAACAAAGCGCTTGAAACTAACCAGGGGGCTTTCTATATGTGGTATCTGAAAGCTCGTATCGAAAAGAAACTGGGACACAAACAAGCGGCTATAGAAGCTGCTAAAAAATCTATGGAAACAGCTAAGGGTCAGGCGCTTGAAGCAGAGTACATACACAACAACCAGAAGATAATAGACGAGATGAGTAAGTAAGCGCCTATAGGCTTATAACTTTACACGATCACTATTTATATTATAAACACCGGCATTTGCTTAAATTGCCGGTGTTTTTCATTCACATACATCACATGAATAAGATCATCTGCCTTCTGCTTGCCTGTACATTTGGTACTGCTCACGCACAACAGGTACGCCCCGCCAATTCAGGAAAAATATATCATAAAATAGCAACGCTCAAGCACCTCACCAGTGTACTCTACGTAGCTGCCCACCCCGACGATGAGAACACCAGGCTATTAGGTTGGCTGGTGAACGACCGCAACATACGCACCTCTTATCTATCACTCACTCGCGGCGACGGTGGACAAAACATATTAGGAAGCGAACAGGGCCCGGCATTGGGACTGATACGCACGCACGAGCTGATGGAAGCACGCAAGATAGATGGTGCAGGTCAGTTCTTTACCCGTGCCGTTGATTTTGGGTTCTCCAAATCATACCAGGAAACATTTAAACACTGGGACGAAAAGACATTGGTGAGCGATGCCGTTTCTGTTATCCAGCGCTTCAAACCCGATGTCATCATATGCCGCTTCCCGCCCAATACGCAGGCAGGTCACGGTCACCACGCAGCATCTGCCATCATAGCAGAGGAAGCTTTTAAAGCCTGCAGGCAGCAACAGTGGCAACCTAAACGTATCCTGTTCAATTCATTCCGTTTTGGCGATCGCAATACCACATCAGAGAGTCAGTTCAAATTAAGTGTAGGAGAATACCTACCATTCCTGGGTATGGGCAGTGGTGAGTTGGCAGGCGTAAGCCGCAGTGTACACAAAAGCCAGGGCGCAGGCACACCTTCAGTACCAGGTGTACAAACTGAATACTTTAAACTGGTAGATGGCGACACACTGACCAATTCCCTGTTCGACGGTATTGACATCACTTGGGGCCGTGTAGATAGGAAAGACATCGGCGATGACATACAAACGATTCTTGACGATTATAACTATAACCGCCCCGATGCCAGCATACCGGCATTGTTAGCAGTGCGCAGTAAAATTGAAACAGTGGCAGACACCTACTGGCGCGATGAAAAGCTGAAAGAGATAAATGACGTTATATTGGACTGCAGCGGCTTTATGGGCGAATTTTATGCTAACAAACCTCAGGCCACACGTGGCGCTATCGTTCCGTTTACACTGCATGTTATAGCTCGTTCACATACAGCTGTCAGGGTCATGTCTGTACAATGGATCGCAGACCATGCCGGTGATTCCACACTGAATATGCGTTTAGGCGATGATAGCCTGTACACGGTGCAGCATAACATTACTATACCAACTACTACGCCTATCACACAACCTTATTGGCTTTCCGAACCCCAAGGTACTCCTGCATTTTATAACATACGAGACAATAAGTTGCTGGGACTACCCGAAACACCCAACGGGCTAAACGCTGTTGTGAAACTCAAAATTGGCAACACTATGTTCGATGTTCCTGTTCCATTGTCTTACAAGAAGCTCGACCCCGTTAAGGGAGATGTTGTGGAGCAATTACGCATAGTACCTGATGTATCTGTTGAGTTTGTGACAGGCCTCGAGATTACCCATCCTGACGGCTCTGCTGACGTTGCCGTACGCTTAAGGCCTTTCAAAAACCTAAATGATGCTACCCTCGCATTGCGTAGCGATAATGGAGAAGTGACCAAGACTGGTAAGTTCAACCTGGCAGCTGGCAGCGATACTTTAGTACAAATACATTTCACTCCGGCGCAGGTGCTAAAAATGGGTAAGGATGATTTCCAGATGTCTGCATTGTTATCAACAGCAGATAATATTTACAACACTACACAGCACCTTATACAATATAGCCACCTCCCTGCGTTACAATACTTCACCACTCCAACCATAAAAATATTGCACGATAATTGGAAGTGTACTGCTAAACGTATTGGTGTGGTTGAAGGCCCCGGCGATTTCACAGTTACATTCTTACGCCTAGCAGGTCTGCAGGTAGATGTGCTGAAGGAAAGCGATATGGCTAACCCCGCCAACCTTAAAAAATATGATGCCATAGTTACTGGCATACGCGCTGTGAATGTAGAAAAACGTATGGCTGCATGGATGCCTGTACTATTGCAATATGCCCGCGATGGTGGCACATTGGTGATGCAGTACAACACCCTGCAAGACCTATCCACAACGCAGCTAGGCCCATATCCGTTTACTATTTCTGATAAACGGGTAACTGAAGAAGATGCAACTGTAAACTTCATCGACCCTAAGATGCGCCTGCTGAATTATCCAAACAAAATAACACAAGACGACTTTAAAGGTTGGGTGCAAGAACGTGGCCTTTACTTTGCCTCTAAATGGGATGATAAATATCAGCCGGTCTTCAGCATGAATGATGAAGGAGAAACCCCTTTAACTGGTTCCACCCTAGTCACCAAAACAGGCAAAGGCAACTACATATATACATCGCTTTCTTTTTCTCGTCAGTTACCCGCAGGCAATAAAGGCGCTATACGCCTGTTCATGAACATGCTATCTGCAGGCAAGTGATCTGGGAATGGCACTAGCACGGGCAGGTAACATGAGGTAGAATTCCTTAGCACGGCAGAACAGTTGTATTGCCGCCCAATCGAGCGATGTCGGCAGCAGCTGTCATAGCTGCCGACTGCCTTTTTTTGTTACTTTTTTTGGCATCAAAAAAAGTAAGGCAATGAGGGTTGCATTTTTTGAGAGGCAAATAATAAGAGACTATTAATAAAGATTATTGCATGGTGCATACGCAACATAAAAGCTGGAAGGGCTGGTACGCAGCAGTGATCATAGCACTGCTGCTGCAGCTCATATTCTATTACTGGTTCACACAATACTGGTCGTGAGTTTACTGGACTGGATAGTACTATTGGCCACCCTGTCAGGCACCATCATATACGGCGTATATAAAAGCCGCGGACAGCATGGTGTAAATACCTACCTGCTGGCCGATAAGAACATGCCCTGGTACATAGTGCTGATAGGCATTATGGCCACACAGGCCAGCGCTATCACGTTCCTTTCTGCACCGGGTCAGGCATATACAGACGGTATGCGCTTTGTGCAGTACTACTTTGGCCTGCCGCTGGCCATGATCGTCATCTGCATCACATTCATACCCATATTCCGCAAGCTGAATGTATATACAGCTTACGAATATTTAGAGCAACGGTTCGATCGCAAGACCAGGTTGCTCACAGCCTTCCTGTTCCTGCTATCCCGTGGCCTATCTACAGGTATCAGTATTTATGCACCCTCAATAATACTGTCCTCCATATTAGGTTGGAACATTTACCTCACCAATGCCATTATGGGTGGGCTCTTGGTTATATATACATATACCGGCGGTGCCAAAGCTGTGGCACATACTCAAAAGCTGCAGTTCCTCATAATACTTGCTTCCATTGGCGTGGCGGGCTACCTGGTAGTGCACCAATTACCTGCTGGTGTTTCGTTTAACGATGCACTGTATGTAGCTGGCAAGTCAGGCAAGCTAAATGTAATTACCACCAGCTTTAGCTGGAAGGACAAGTACAACATATGGAGCGGCATGATTGGCGGCTTTTTCCTGGCGCTCTCCTACTTCGGTACCGACCAGAGCCAGGTGGGCAGGTACATTACCGCTAAAGACACTCAAGAAAGCACCCTGGGGCTGCTCATGAACGGACTGGTAAAGATCCCCATGCAGTTCCTCATACTGTTGATAGGCGCATTGTTGTTTGCGCTCTACAGTTTCCAGCCCGCACCATTGTATTTTAACGATGGCGCTTACGATAAGTACAAACAAACAGAGCCCGCTGCATCACTACAAATAGAAACCCGGTATAACCAACTGCACACCATCTACCAGCAGCAGGCAATGGCGCTGGTAGGTGCAGGCAGGCACAACACCGCCACCACCACTATTGTACAAGACCTCAAACATTCGCAACAACAATTACAAACCCTGCGCGATAGTGTGATTGTAACGATGGCCCAAAAACACTACAGCGCAGATACCAGCGACACCAATTATATATTCCTCTACTTCGTGAAGCACACGCTGCCCAAAGGACTTGTTGGCTTGTTGTTCGCTGTTATTTTCCTGGCTTCGTGGGGATCTATATCTGCAGCGCTCAACTCCCTCACAGCCTCTTCTATGATGGACATACAACTATCGGGCAGCAAAAAAATAATGAATGAGAAAGCGCAATTACTAACCGGGCGTTTGCATACACTGGGTTGGGGCATATTCTGCATCGGCGTTGCTATGTTTGCTACCCACATGGGCTCGCTTATAGAAGCCGTGAATGTGCTCGGGTCCCTGTTTTACGGCACCATACTTGGTATCTTCCTGGTGGCTTTTTATATGAAGAAGGCAAAGGGCAACACTGTTTTCACCGCAGCCATCATCACTGAAGCTTGTGTGGTCATTATTTACCTGCTCAACATCATCTCTTTTCTTTGGCTAAATGTGATAGGGGCTTTGTTGGTGGTTTTGATCTGTTACATACAATGTGCATTTAGCAGGGAAAAACATAATTCTAAATAAAATTACACCCACTCTTCTACTATGGGGATATGTCCACAAACCTACAAAATGGTTTTCTTTCCCCTTTCAGAAAGATGAAGCCCTTCATAAGCAAAGGAGTCAAAGTTTTTATGTTTTTTGCCTAAATATTTACGGATAAAGCACCATAAAACAGTTTTGCATTACCCCTTTACGCACGGATGTGATTATACAGAATACTACAAATGCTTGCAGATATTCTTTAGCTGATGTACATGTCTTTTTGTATGCACTATAGCAAATGTTATGGCCTCAGCACGGGTTATGTAGCCTGAGCCGGGCAGTTCAAACAATGTACATGTTTTAGTAGTGTCAAGACTTTCTATTGCGCGTAAGAGTCCATCTTTTATTTCCTGCAAAGTTTTCAGCAAGTCTTGTTTATTGTAGTCTTTATCTTCAGGGACAATAAAATCGGGCGACTTAAACTTCGTATTTAAGTCAAGAAAGATGGTTCTTAATTGCTGCACACTTGCTTCGGGATCGCGGTCAGTATCTTTTACCGGACCATTAAGTAACTGCACAAAGCTACCTGCCGACAAAACAATGTGCTGCGCAAGTTGTGCCGCTGTCCAGCTGCCAGTAAACGGCACCCTGTTTACTTTTCCTTCATCTAAAGCCGAAAATTCCCCCAGGAAGTCTGTAAATGTTTCGTTGGCTTCATTGTATGCGTTTTGGATGTCCATTGTTTTGTTCTATGTGATGAGTGTGAATTATTACTTTAATATTTAGCGCTCACAGATACACAATATGTATGGCAAATTTAATCATTGCAGGACGCATAAACAGGGGTGCCTATGACAACTTAAGGGGGCAATTACGACAAAACTACCATTGAAGTTTACTGTGGAAAATATACCCTCTGACGCGGATGTTCCGAAGAATCATCCGTGTCTATCCAAAGCAGCCGGTTTGTAACCGGAATTTGAAAAGCGAATGCTGACGGCAACCCGGTAGATGATTGTAATCCTGCACTCGTCTGTAAAACACCACAAGCCAGGAAACGTAGATATCTCGTTGTTCTTCCAGATGAAGCTTCAATTGCAGCACTATTATACCAATTTATAAATAAGCTCTTCTATTTCTGCTTGTCTTGCATTTGCAAACCACTTGCCATTGCCTATTTTTTCAAAGCCGCATTTTTCCAGTACCCGTTGCGAGCCAAAATTATCAAATGCTACCCGTCCCAAAATAGGTCTTGTGTTTTCAATAGTAAGGAAATGCTTTAGTGCCTTTGTCATTATCCCTTTGCCCCAAAAGTTTCTATCTATCCAGTAAGTAATTTCAGCCTCACCTTCCATTTCAAATTTTGAGACACTTCCCACAATTCTATCATTCACTAAAATCGTCCGCATATTTACAGTTGGTTCAGGGAGCAGGCTTGTCATTTTCTTAAGGTACGCGACTTCGTCTGTTGGGTCTTTAGGCATAAAAGCTGCTAAGTAGCTCGCCTCCTCGTCAAGTTGAAACTGAAAGAAATACTTCAGATCTTCAATTTCAGTCGGTTTTAATATCAAGTCGTTTTCGTTTATCATACTTTTATTATGCTGCAGAATCTGTTTTTTGCACTCACTGTTTCAAATAACGATGAGCAACAACTCCCGATTTAAAGATCTTTGATTCAACAAGTCTTAATTGTAAACTACCCGGCAGGCCAACGCCTTCCAATAACCGTCTCCCTGCTCCTGCAATTATTGGGTGAACAATAAAATAATACTCATCAACAAGACCAAGCCCCATAAGTTGCGACGGAATATCCACGCCACCGAGTAAAATATTTTTGCCTGGTTCCTGTTTCAATTTTAGTATTTCGTCCTGAAGGCCAGTACGAACAATGCTCGTATTTTTCCCTTCAGCTTTCTCCAACGATCGTGAGAAAACAACAATTTTGTTGATGGAGTCAAATGCCTGGGCAAATTCGTTGTCTGCTTTTGTCTGTCCGGAATGATTTTTAGCAACGTCAGGCCAATAAGGGATCATTAATTGATAGGTTTTACGCCCATAAACAAATGTGTCAGCACCCCGTGTGAGGTGCGTAAAATACGCAAGTGTTTCTTCATCGGGATTAAATTTGGCATGGTCGCAGCAGCCATCCAGGCTAATGTTGATTGCGAAGATCAGCTTTCTCATTTGAGTGCTTTTTTAGTTTTCTCAAATTAGTTATTTATTGCTAAGAAATGTTGGCAGCCGATTGGTCCTCTGGCGTGAATATCCCAAAAGAATCTTCCGTGTCTATACCCTCTGGCAGTTCACAAAACAGATTGCTCTGTGTCACCTACATTCATTCAAAAAAATCACTTTTTTCACCAATTGCTGTTCGCACACACTTCATAATTTCATCGTGCAAGTCGGTACCTGAAGCATGCAATGGATCAATAGACTTTACCAATAATGTCCGCAATGTAAAGAGCTCCTCCCGGTTATATTTTTTAGATGCCTTTACTAATTCCAGCTTCATCAACTCCTCTTGCTGATTTTGTTTGGGATTGAAGATTTCATTTATATGGCTGCATTGGTGGCAGACTCCATTCTTGTTGATTAACGCGCACCGGTTTTCAAAAATACCTGTCATAATATTTCTGGCATCATTCAACAGGTGTTTTATCACACCTTCCGTCTTCCCGAGGATAAGACAAATTTCCTTGACCTGAAAATCGTAAATATCCTTTAGGATCAGCGCAACTTGATTTTCTATAAGTAAGGTCTTTGAGATACACGTAAAACAGAAATCGATATGCTCTCTCATTTCGTAAGCCCCGGCACCCGATGTATCATGAACCATCCAGAAGGCCTGCTTTACCTCCTCCGAACCTATGGCCAGGTCCGCCCCCCTATCCTGGGCATCAGCCTGCCATCTTTTTAACTTCCGTAAATGATCGTAGGCAAGGTTGGTGGCTATTTTGAATACCCAGGTTTTCAGCGAAGAATCCTGGTTAAAGGTCGATATTTTAGTAAATGCCTTGATAAAAGTATCATGCATCAGGTCATCTAAATCATTACGATCGGTAAGTAATCGGTACAGGTAAGATCTTAGCTGGTTTTGAAATTCAGCAAACAGCGTTTGGAATGCATTTATGTCGCCGGATATGGCCGATTTGAGGATGTCTTCCTTTTCCATTCAATTCATTAACGAATAAAAAATAAGGTTGTAGTCTTCTGGCTGAAGACTACAACCACTAATATACTATAACATGTTCAGCTTACCACAATCCACATCAACGATATGACTGTTGAAAGCTACCCCAATTTCAGAGGCAAGGAAAGCAGCGGTTTCTCCGACTTGCTTCAGTGTCGGGCTCGTCTTTAAAATATCGAAAGCTTTGTACTGTGCAACCAATTGATCCAAAGGTATTCCGTACTGTTTTGCAGCAGATTCTATCCATCCGGAGATCCTCTTCGTCTCCATTATGGCACCGGGGCAAATGCAGATCACCTTTATTCCATCTCCACCCCATTCAGCAGCCATTACCCGCGTCAGTCCCTCAATAGCTGCACTGGCGGCCGTGATGCCCGCCAAATTGGGAATCTTTGTCCTGGATAACGCAGCGGTGAGTAATAGAATAGTTCCCTCAGACCGGGTTTGCATCATATACCTTGCCGCTACTCTCGAAGTAAGGAATTGTGAACCACATAGCTTTTCCATCGGGGCCATAAATTGTTGGAAGGTAGCCACAGTTGTAAGCGGGCGGCCACCCATCTCACTATATTCAACCGCGATACCATTGAATACTACATCCAATCTACCGTTGTCCTCGACGACTTTTTTCAGGAAGTTGTCTATTTCGGTCTCATTCAGCGCGTCCACTTTGGCGGCTTCCGCAATTCCGCCGCTCGCTTTGATCTCCTGGGCCAATGCTTTTACAGCATCCAGGTTCCGTGCGGTGACATACACCTTTGCCCCGTGTTGGGAAAATGATCTTGCTACAGCTCCCGCGATCTCTCCGGATGCGGCAAATACAACAGCTACTTTGTCTTTTAGATTCTGCATTTTGTTTGAGTTTAGCTATTGACGATTTAGCCCCGCAAAAACGATCGGTTTTTTCAAAAATAGTTTTGTAATCGGAATTTGAAAAGCGAACTGCTGATGATAAACCTGCAGTCAATAACAATTCTTTTTTAATGCTCACCGAGCATTAAAAAAGCAAATCGGGCATTGGATAATTCTCGTTGGGATGTGATATTTTTCTGACAATGCCAGGTAATATTCCGGAGCTGCAAAAAAACATTAAATATAGCAAGTATCGGGTTTCAATATTCTTTGCCCTCTTATAGATTGCATCGTTAAAATAAAAAAATGTATGCAATCTATCAAAAAGAGAATATTAAGTAAACCTTGGAACGATATCACAAAAGAACTTCACGATAAGGGATTTATAGTTGTAAAAAACATGCTGACTCCCAAGGAATGTCAGGCCCTGATTGCCAATTATAATGAAGAAGAAATTTATCGCAAAACCATTAATATGGAGCGATATCGCTTTGGTAAAGGTGAGTACAAATATTATCAATATCCCCTGCCAGAAATCATCAATGAGTTGCGTGAAGGTATCTACCCCAAAATTGCACCTGTAGCTAATCAATGGATGCAGGAATTAGGCTTGGAAAACCGCTTTCCTTTGATCCACCCGGAAATGAAGCAATTGTGTCATGATAAAGAACAGATGAAGCCTGCTATACTTATTTTGAAATATGCTCCTGGTGACTTCAATACACTTCATCAGGACTTATATGGAGAGGTTTATTTTCCTATGCAAACTGTATTTATGTTAAATGAAATTCATCAGGATTATGAAGGCGGTGAATTTGTTATCACGGAACAAATACCCCGGGCGCAATCAAAAGTGAATGTTCTTACTCCCAGCCTAGGCGATATGGTCATTTTAACAACAAATTTTCGACCTGTAAAGGGAACTAAGGGGTATTACCGTGTCAGCATGAAGCATGGCGTAAGTCCGCTTCACAGTGGTGCAAGATTTAGTCTGGGAATAATTTTTCACGATGCACTAAGCTAAGTAGGTTTTAATCTAATTATTCAATATTAGAAAGATAGCAAGATTCGGGTTTCCTTCAACTTAAGGGCAGTCTACTTTTGTGCTAAGAAATAGATTTATAAAACATTAAAAATGAAAAAATTATCAGTAATCACAGCAGTAGCCATCGCTACATTATTATCGGTCAAACCAAATGTTTCATTTGGACAAAAACCACAGGATGAGCAGTTGGTGAAAAATGTAGTGTTAGCTTATCAGGACGACTATAATGATGGAGGATTTAAAAATGTTGAATCTTATACGACAAAAGATTGGGAACACATTAATCCAATTGGAGGAATTACGAAAGGGCGAGACGAAGTTATGAAAGAGCTGCGGCCTTTATGTCAAACAATTTTAAAAGGCGTTTCGTTGACAGTAGAAAGCATTACAATCCGGTTTTTGAGCCCAACCGTTGCGATTGCTAATGTTGTTCATAAATGTAGTGATTATGAATTCCCCCAAGGAGTAAAACATCAAAATGAGCGGCACATGAAAACTTATGTAATTATAAAGAAACAAAAAAAGTGGTTACTCACACTTGACCAAAATACGATTATTGTGGCACACTAATCAACGAGAAGAAGGCCAGGCATCAAAAAATGCATACCCAAAATTCGGTGCCAGATATTCGAATCTTATGCCGCAGCAACCTGATCTTTTTAAGTTGCTGCGGCTTTTTTTTCATACATCCGGCAAAAGAAGAACTGCATGCAACTATAGCATGGAACTGGCATATTTTTTTTGGGGGGGGGTATAACTGTCCTGCATTCATTTGCATTAAGGTAATCATCATAGTATATTATCATATTGAGTTAGGGATGCTCCTTTGGAACATCCGTGTCTGCTTAAAGCTGCCAGTTTGTAACTGGAATTTTAAAAGAGAATACCATTGCTAACCAGATAAATAACAGCATTTCCACACACCGTGGAACACTCCAGATCGTGGAACTGTGGATATCTTGTTCTTGTTCACAAATATGTTGTGGTGTAAATTGCACCCGCTTTATAAACCTGTAAACCCACCAAACACATGAAAATTACAAAAGACTACACAAAAAATTGAAAAATCCGGAAATGTCCAACACCTGACATTTTCGGACATTTTGTGACATTTTTCCTTCAACGTAAAAAACCAATATCAGCCACTATCGCACATTTTGGCGTACAGTCACCCCTAAAAATGTCCGATTCCATTTTTTTCAACCCATCGGACATTTTCAAAAACATTCTAAATCTTGTAATCCTGAAATCCCGTAATCGTGTTCAAGACATATCCTGTCCGCACCGGACACACCGGTTTGGGCAAGCAAAAAAGAAAGTCGGGTTCTCGCAAAAACGAAACGCAGAAACTAAATGAAATGAGAAGAGAAGAGACCCAAAATCACAGCAACCTCGGCATCGCAGCCACAAGCTTACCCGTATAGGCATTCTCCGGATGCTTTAACACCTGTTCCGCAGCTCCGGCTTCTACAATCTTACCGGCCTGCATCACCATTACCCGGTCGCTGATGTAGTACACCACACCCAGGTCGTGCGATATAAAAAGGTATGTAAGCTGGAATTCGTATTGCAACTCTTTCAGCAGGTTCAGTATCTGGGCTTGCACACTTACATCCAGTGCCGATACGCTTTCATCGCATATCAAAAGCTTGGGGCGCAGTGCCAATGCGCGGGCTATACCTATACGCTGGCGTTGGCCACCCGAGAACTGGTGCGGATAGCGGTGAGCCGCATCGGCAGGGAGGTGCACAAGGTCTAGCAAGCGTAGCATTTCCTGTTGCAGCTGTTTTACAGGAACTATGTTATGTACCCGCATCGGCTCCATAATAGCATCGCCAATTGTAAGCCTCGGGTTTAACGATGCATACGGGTCCTGGAATATCATTTGCATGTCGCGTCGCGCATCATACCACACTTTTGGTGCAGCCTGGGCAAGCTCTTTGTCGTTATACAAAATGCTGCCACTATGCACCGGCAACAGGCCTATCAGGCTGCGGCTCAGGGTGCTTTTACCACACCCACTTTCACCTACCAAACCTAGCACTTCACCCTTATGCAATGTAAAAGAAACATTATCTACAGCCTTAAAGTATGATACAGGTTTGCCCGGTTCCTTCCGCCCCACATACCATACATTCAGGTCTTTTACTTTCAGCAACTCAGTTTCAGTTACCTGCACCGGCTGCCTTTCTTCAGGTTTTATGGCACGCACATCTGCATCCAAAAAATCTTCAACAACAGGCAGTTTTTTATTTTTTTGCTGTGCCGATGGGCGGCAGGCCAATAGTGCCGCTGTATAAGGATGTTTGGGGGTATGCAGTACCTGTGTGGTAACGCCATACTCTACAATTTCACCCTTGTACAATACCAGCACTTCATCTGCAATGGTAGATGCCAAAGCAAGATCATGCGTGATGAAGAGCATAGCAGTTTGGTGTGTTTGCTGCAGTTGTTTCATCAGTTGTATTATATCGGCCTGCACAGTAACATCAAGGGCCGTTGTTGGCTCATCTGCAATCAGCAATACAGGGTCATTGCACATGGCCATGGCTATCATTACACGCTGCTTTTGCCCACCCGATAGCTGGTGCGGGTAGCGATGGTATATCTTTTCAGGAAAGGGAAGCTGCACTTTATCCAGCCAATCTACAGCTAGCTTATTAGCTTCATGCAGTGTAACATCGTGCCCTGCAAGTATGGCCTCCGCAAGTTGGCTGCCTACCTTTAGTACCGGGTTCAGTGCACTCATAGGCTCCTGAAATATCATCGCTGCCTTGCGGCCCCTTACCTGCATCCAGTCGTATGTATCTTTAAGGTCATGCAGCGCATACATATTGTCAGCCGCATTCAAAAAGATACGGCCTTTTACAGATGCAGTGGCAGGTAATAACCCCATCAGTGAAAGCGCAGTAAGCGATTTGCCAGAGCCACTCTCCCCCACTATAGCCAATGTTTTACCCCGGCCTATAGTAAAGGAAATATGGTGCACAGCAGTAAAAGGTTGCTCGCCCTCAAAGGTTATTGAAACATCGTCTGCAGATAATATGGGATCGTTACCATCCATCAAAACCGCAGGTGTTTTACTGTAAGGCCATTATTTATCAGTTGTTTCAGCGAATCTATACCTATACGCAAATGAGTATCTACATAGTTCCGGGTAACAGTAACATCACTTTCAGCAGTTTTAACACCTTCAGGTACCATAGGTTGGTCTGATACCAACAGTAATGCTCCTGTGGGTATTTTATTAAAAAAACCTGTTGAAAAAATGGTGGCTGTTTCCATATCAATGGCCATTGCACGTATGCGCTTCAGGTACAGCTTAAAATCTTCATCGTGCTCCCACACCCTGCGGTTGGTGGTATATACAGTCCCGGTCCAGTAGTCCAGTGCATAGTCACGTATGGTGGTAGATATCGCCTTCTGCAAAGCAAATGATGGTAGTGCCGGCACCTCGGCCGGGAAGTAGTCATTACTGGTACCTTCCCCACGTATTGCAGCTATGGGCAGTATAAGGTCACCCACATTGTTTACTTTCTTCAATCCACCGCACTTGCCTAAAAACAGTACAGCTTTAGGGCTTATAGCCGACAGCAGGTCCATAAGAGTCGCTGCGCTGGGGCTGCCCATGCCAAAGTTAATGATGGTGATACCCTCAGCTGTAGCGCATTGCATAGGTTTGTCCAGCCCCACAATAGGCACACCATGTATATCTGCAAACAGGCTCACATAATTACTAAAGTTGCACAGCAGTATATAACTGCCAAAATCCGTTAACGCCTGCCCGGTGTATCGTGGTAACCAGTTGCTTACTATTTCTTCCTTCGTTTTCATACTAATATCCTTTCTCCTTATAAAGTTAATATCTTTTAATTTTGGACAACTATTATGATATCATTAGACTTTTCGGGGGTTGATCTGAAGTTAAAAAAAGACGAAGGCATTACCCGCGTCTTCGATCCTGTGCGTAAGAAATGGTTTGTGCTCACGCCCGAAGAGTATGTGCGGCAGCACATTTTGCATTATATGATCCACACTGCCCTATACCCCATAGCAATGCTGGCAGTTGAAAAACAATTAAAAATAAACAACAGGATAAAACGCTTCGATATTGTAGTCTATAACCGCCAGCACTTACCTTGGCTGCTGGTAGAGTGTAAAGCACCTGAAGTGCCGGTGGATGAAAATACTTTGTACCAACTTTTATCATACAACAATGCCATGCAATGCAGCTATTGGGTACTTACAAACGGGCACCAAACCTACTGTGCAGATGCCTGCAACCTCAACGATATAAAGTGGGCCGCCAGCTTACCTGCCTATCAGTTTTAGGTAGTTATTACTGTACAATACCTGCAATGCTTTTTGGGTTACATTATCGTCCTGCACAGAAACAGCATAATAACCATTATCATGAAAGATAAAACGTGCCAGCTGTGCTTTCATCTCATTCCTGAAGTATTGCAAATTTGCAGGCTTATTCAGCAATGCTACGGCTTCATTATGTACTGCGCCTTTCAACATGGCTATATAACGGCTTATCATTTCATCGGTTCCCGCAAACCCTTTTATGTAGCTATCTACAGTTTTATAGGTTTGCAGCTTCTTCCTGTTCCTGATGAAATAGTCCCACAACACACCCTTTACCTCGTCATTAAACATCAGGTTGAGGAATCCGGCATTTAGACGCATGGTATCATATGGCACATACACATCGGGTTTTATGCCACCACCGCCATACACTACGCGGCGGGTAGATGTATAATATTTCATTGTGTCCTTCAGCACAGTGGTATCTTTACCTGTCAGTTCACCGGTTTCAAAGCGGTTGGTATAGTCTTGCTCATAGGCCTCTTTACCATTGGCAAAAGAGCGTTGTATGCATCGTCCCGATGGTGTATAATACTTGGCAATGGTAAGCCTCAGGGCTGCACCGTCGCTCAGGTCGTATTGCTCTTGCACCAAGCCTTTACCAAACGTGCGTCTGCCCAATATTACGCCTCTGTCCCAGTCCTGTATGGCCCCAGAGAATATCTCCGATGCCGATGCCGAACTTTCATCAACCAACACTGCTATACGGCCATGCTCAAACAACCCGTTTTTGCCTGCTCTATATTCTGTTTTAACGGCATGCAGGCCTTTGGTATATACCACCAGCTTATTATCATCCAAAAATTCATCCGCTATAGATGTTGCTGCATCCAGGTAGCCACCGGGGTTTTCGCGCAGGTCTATTATCAGTTGCTGCATCCCTTGCGTTTTAAGCAGTTTCAGCGCCTTTACAAATTCATCAAAAGTGGTGGCGCTGAATCGGTTGATCTTTATAAAGCCGGTCAGGCTATCCGCCATAAATGCAGCTTCTACACTAAATATGGGCACTATATCCCTTATTATCGATACATGCCGTTGCTCGGCAGTATATGCATCTTCAAGGGTGATAGACACATGGGTATGCTGCTTGCCTCGTAACAACGAAATAATGCGCTCAGTAGTGATGTGGTTACCCGCCACCAGGCTGTCGCCTACCTTTATCATCTGGTCTCCTACCTGCACTCCCGCTATTTGTGAGGGGCCGTTTTCTATCACAGAAGTCACCTGTATTGTATCTCTTACAATGGTAAACTCCACCCCAATACCAAAGAAGCCGCCTTCCAGGTCTTCATTCACTTCCTGTACATCAGTTGCTGGTATATATACCGTATGCGGATCAAGGTGTTTTAATATACCACCTATCGCATCAGTATAAATATTATTTATATTTACCGAATCAACGTATTTTTCATTAATAAGATCTATGATCTCCTCAAGGCGGTCGTTACGGTCAACGATAGTTTGAAAGTCGCGCTTATAGCGCAACTTATCGCGGAGGAAGAAACCAATTAAAATACCTGTTATCAGTATTGCAGAGAAAAGTAGCGGCGTCCATGTCTTGTACCTGCCCGTACCACGTTCATTCATTTTTCAGCTCAAAGCGTTAAAGTTAGCAGTTATTCATATTACAACACCATAGGTAATAAATATCAAGCCATAATTTTTACGTGTATTGGCTTTGCAATAAGACCTCAATTGTATTAACAGTCAACCGGTTACAGCGCTATATCACATTGAAATCATAAAACACAAAATACCATTAGGAAAATTGTATTATGAAATGCACATTTGTACTATCAAATTGTATTTATGTCCTCATATCTGATAGCCGAAAGCGGATCTACCAAAACCGATTGGTGCCTTTTAAAGAAAGGTAAGAAGCCTGTGCATTTTAAGACCGGGGGCATCAATCCTTACCTGCAGACCAAGGATGACATTCTAAACATCCTAACCAACGAGTTAGACTGGAATAGTAAGAAAGACATACCTGATGTTGTCTCCTACTACGGTGCAGGCGCAGCCAGTAAACTAAAACAGGAAGAGGTGGCAGCAGTGCTGAAACAGTATTTTGGTTTAAAGAAGGTGAATGTAAACAGCGATATGCTGGCTGCTTCACGGGGGTTATGCGGCGACAAAAAAGGAATAGTTTGCATATTGGGTACTGGCAGCAATTCCTGTTATTACAACGGTAAGCAAATAAAAGAGCAAACAGCATCACTGGGCTTTATAGCAGGCGATGAAGGGAGCGGTAATCATATGGGCAAAAGAGTATTGCAATATTATGCTTACAATACTTTTGATACTGAGCTGCGCATGGTTTTTGAACAGCTTTTTGGCAACAATGTGCCGGTCATACTCAACAAGCTATATCATGAGCCTTTCCCCAACCGGTACCTGGCTACATTTGTACAATTGCTTAGCCAAAACCGGGAGCATTTTATGGTACAGAACATTGTTGAAGATTGCCTGAACGACTTTTTTCATCACCATATTTTAAAATACCGCCAGAGCTGGAAACTGCCTTTATATTTTACGGGTTCCATTGCATATGAGTTCAAAGATGTCATCATAAACCTTTGCAGCCAGTATGAACTCGAAATTGGCAAAATAGAAAAAAGCCCGCTAGATGGCCTACTAAAATATTACAAAGGAAAATTAAGCTAATGAAAATGACGGCTGTATGTATTTACAGCCGCCATGCTTATATATCAGAGTACCTAAAGTTCAGTCATTTCTTACTTTATTACCACCTGCACCGTGTGACGGGTCTTTTGTTCAAGCAGTATGTAACGACTCTTGGTAAGATCAAAAAGTATTTCCGGGGTAAAGTGGCGTATGGTAAGCAGGCTTACGTTTTCATTGGTAAATACCTTGTAGTCGCTGCCCAGCGTCTCTATTAGTTCCTGTACTTTATCTTCCTTATTGTCTATACAAGCCACAAAGCTGATAGCCGCATTCTGTATCAGGTTTATCTTGATCTTCATATCGTGGAAGATGCGGTATAGATTACTGAGGTTATCTTCTGTGATAAAAGAAAAATCGCGGGTAGTTACCTGTACCAGTATCTGGTCTTTCTTCAGTATGATCAGCGGCGGGTAAAATATACTGCTTACCTCGTTCTGTATCACAGTACCTTTTTGATTACGATCCAGGAAGCATTTTACGTAAAGCGGAATATTGTTGTTTTGTAGTGGCTTTATTGTCTTTGGGTGTATTACCTGCGCACCATAGTAGGCCATTTCTATTACTTCATGGTAGGTAATGGCTTCTATCTTTACGGTATCCTTAAATATCTTTGGATCAGCATTCTGCAACCCCTCCACATCCTTCCATATAGTTACAGCTTCAGCGCCCAGCATAGAAGCCAACAAAGCTGCTGAATAGTCAGACCCTTCACGGCCCAGGGTAACGGTTGCATTATCAACTGTTGCACCTATAAAGCCCTGGGTTATCACACTTACCCCAGCTTGCAGGTAGCCACCAATCACTTTCTGCGCCTGCACTCGGGAATATTCAAGATCCACTTTTGCATCGCGGTAAGTATCATCTGTACGTATCACGTCACGTACATCCACCCATTCATTCTTATATCCTTGCTGTTGCAGGTAAAAAGAGAATATGCGGGTACTAAATATCTCTCCCATACTCACTATCTGGTCATAAGAGTAGTCGTAGCGCGATGTATCTGCATCATCAATAGCCCATAGCAGTTCGGTAAAAAAAACATCAAGCGCCGTAGCTGCATTTTTATAAAACACTTCATCCAGTACTTCCTTTGCATAGTCCAGGTGCTGCTGTTCTATGTCTTTTGCAAGTTTGCGCGCCTCATCCTTATCCCCCTTGCAGGCTGTATTCACCACTACTTCAAGCGCATTAGTTGTTTTACCAATTGCTGATACAACAACCACTAATGGCGCCGCAGCTTGTGTTATTATAGGCAACAATGCCTCCATTTTACCTGGCGCAGCTATAGACGCACCTCCAAACTTGTAAACTTGCATAAATGAAAATATTCAGAAAATAAAGTGTGCAAAATTAACACGTGAAACTTATTATCAGCCAACAATTTTAAAATAACATCGGGAACGTTTGCAAACCCTGTTTATTTAAACAGTTCTTCCCTGCTTTTGGGCCGCAGATCCTCCAGCCAGATGAAGCGGCTGAGCCTTGTGGTTGAGATATTGATCTGGTTGAGCGGTGTCATTGTATTATGCGGTTCCTGCTCAAGTATAATGCGGTCCACTTTCTGGTTCTTAAAGTAAACCTTCATTTTCTCGCTTGTTCCCTGGTTCACACCCAGGTATTGGTTCTTCTCGTCTTTGGGGAAGAAAATGCTTTCAGCATTGGGATAAACCACCATATACGTTATGGCATTGTTCACAAAATGCCCGGTTAGTGTTTTGCCTTGCACCTGATCAAACATCTGGGCTTTAGGTGGTCCTGAACGTGTTACCAGCAATGCATTGTTCGGTACAAATATGCTTTTCAGCTTACCACTATCCATTTTCAGTATTATGGTATCACCAGTTATCTGGCTATTATGTGCCCACGCCGCAGGGTTTTTCATCATTCTGAGTATAGAATCTGCCTGGCTGTAACTGATGCTATCACACTTACCCTGCAGTGAATCTGAGAATATAAGTACATGGTGATACCCAATAAAGAACCTAGGACTCGTAGAATCTATAGCTGCGGTGTCTGTTGCTGGCTCTATCTCTGGTTGCTTTACCTGTTTTTTAGTTTTTCCCGCATGGCGCGATGGTTTCTCCACTTTTTTTTCAGTAGTTGTGGTAGAGTCTTTTTGTATGCTTTTTTTCGGCACAGGGGCTGAGTAAAAGGTATCTGCCCGCATAAACAGGCTGTCAGCACCATTCATTTGTTTCAGTACAGGTTTATCTACGGCCAGCAGTTTATGGGTCTTTCCGTTATAATCAGCATGGCCACAGTACAGCGTGCTGTGCTGTGCTGTGTCTATAGATATAACATGACCGGTGGCATCACCATTGCCAGTATGTTTGTCATAGTTTATTGTATCCGCTTCCAGGTATTGGTCAGCATCTGTTATTGATGAGCGGCTTATAAAGTGGGCTATTTCATTCTTACTGTCGTAGGTACCACTACTGGTAACCAGCTTCGATTTATCGCCCAAAACTACCGAAGGTGAAAAAAACCGGATTACTTTGGTTTCAGTATTATAACCCAGGTCTTCAGATTTTATGTTGTATTGAGGATCTGTAATGATCACATTACCCTTAAAGCGGGAATCCTTATTCTTCACATCATACACACCCGAGTTGCTGGATACTGTGGTAGCATCATTTTGCAATGTTCCGCCCTGGTCATAGGTGCCTGTTTTGGTAGTCAGGTCATAAGTAAGCTCGGTACACCATAGTTTACTTTTGCCGTCTGTAAGGCTTACGTTACCCTTCATAAAGGCTAGTTTTATGTTGCCAGTATATCGCAGGTAATCGCTCATGGCCTCTGTGCCACCAGGTTGAATAATTTTCACATTACTGAATGCCTCAAGATTATTTGTTTTCTGATTCAGGTAGGCGCTGTCGCAATACATGATGCTTTCAGCCTGCTGTAACTGCACATCGCCAATGAATTTATTGATGACACCCGAATCTGTCTGAAAAGACTCAAACCTGATGGTTTTCAGGATACTAATGTTAACTTTTTTTGCGGTATCCGTCTTCTGCGCGTACACGCTGCCGTTGGCAACTAATAATAATATTATTAAGAGAAAAAAAACGAAGGCGTTCCTATAACTATTTAGCTGACTGATCAATACCTGCATGTTACAAAGCTTCGCGAACCATTATTTTTTCTTCTTTCCAAATACGCTGATGTTAACATACTTGCTTGGATGCTCCTTCAGGTCTGCCATCAGGAGATTAAGGGATGCCAGGGAATTAGTAAGATTAGTATAAAGAGCCTTATCATTTACTATCGCACCAAGTGATCCCTGGTTGTTATTTATCTTATTCAATATCCCCTGCAGTTCATTTGTTGTTTTTTGCAGGTTTTCAAAAGTTTCCTTTATAGGCGCTTTTGCCAGCTTATCGGTTGCCGCAGCAGTATTAGCTAGTATCTGCTGCACTTTGTCGTTATTGTTGGCCAGGTTAGCTGTTATGCTGTTTGCATTATGTATAATGCCATTGATTTCTCCGGTTTCCTGCCTCAATGTGGAAGAAAGTGCAGCAAAGTTGGCTGTAGTTGTATTTAAAGATGCTATGCTGCCGGTTATGGCTTTCTGATTCTGAACACTAACTATATTGTTCACCCCCACAAGCAATGTATCCAGAGTGCTTATAACACCCCTCACATCAGCTAGCAGCGGTGTCATTTGCGCCGAAAGATTATCAACAAGGCCTCCTTCTATAGCGGTAGGCAGTTCTTGGTTTTTCGCTATCAGGCCCGGTCCTGATCCCAGATCTAGTTTTATGATCTTTGTGCCCAGCAGATCTGCAGAGGCCAACTTAGCTATTGTACCCTGTGGTATCTCCACATCTTTCGCTATGGCTATAGAAACTTTTACGCCTTTGTTATCTATAAGCTGTGTATGCGATACACGTCCTACATTTAGTCCACGTATTTGCACATTCGATGATCCCTGCAATCCCTGTACGTCAGCAAAAAAACAATAGTAAGTCTTCTCGCTTGAAAGCAGGCTCGATCCTTTCAGAAAATAAAAACCGGCAAAAAATACAAGTAGTGAAATAGTAACCAGTAACCCAATCCTTGCTTCCCTAGATAAACTCATAGACTTTGTTCAAACCTTTTACCATGCAAAAGTAGTAAAAAGCGTACCACATTATAATTATTAAATACAATACCCCCATATAGCAGCTCATATAGAATATAGCTGGTCTTACTTGCTTTTCAGCACCTAAAAATCAGTCCCTAATGAAAAATAATACGTTACGGCACCTCCGTCTTTATTCCATGCTGCATCAGCACGTAAAAAATAGCCTAAAAGTGTAGTGCGCAATCCACCGCCATAGCCAATTGCCAGGCCACCGCTGCCGGGCACTGTAGCCTGTATGCTTATAGGCACAATTGGTGTGGTGCCGCTTGCTCCATTCTGGTTAGTAAAATAATAGTTGACTGATGAATTTTGCGCATCTGGCAAGAAGCCGTTCCATGCACTACCCGCATCTACAAACACTACAGCTTGCAAGTTCTTTAAAATAGCAGATTGTATAGGGCGTTTTAGAAATGTAGCCAATACTGGCAACCTCAATTCAGAGTTCAACACTGCAAAGTTGTTACCGTTCCTTGCATTTTCACCATACCCACGTAAATTGGTGGCCAGCGATTGGAAATAATAATTCCCGTTCGATGCCGGAGCAGATTTATCGTAGGTATAATTGATCCAGTTATCCACACCACCCAACGAATACTCAACCTCAGCAGTACCGTCAGAATGGGCGTAGGCCACACGATTAGCCCAAATAAAGTTCTTGTATATCTTCTTATAGTACCTGAAGTCAAGCCCATAATTGTAGCAGCTTAGATTGTTGCTGTTTATACCATATAGGTATTCTGCATAGAATTTATACCTGAAACCGTTCCGGATATTCAGTGTAGGATTAGTGGTATTGTCAAAAACATATTCAATCCGGCTCATAGACCAATACTTGTTACGGTTTGGTATATCTGCCGTAAGACTTATCGGATCTACGGGTGAAAGGCTTATTTGGTCATAACGCAGGGCTGTTCTGAAACGGATACTCCTTATATGGTCAAGGGGATCTGTAACATTAAATTGAAGCAGGTTGGTAACTGTTTTACCAGGTTGCTGTTCTGTTGTCGACTGCCTATTAACCGTATCTGTATAGGTTACATTATAAGTGTAAGAGTTTTGTGTTCTCAGGTATAACAAACCCCAATCCAGCCGACGTCTGAAGTTTTCAAACTGCAGGAAATATGCTGTACCCGACAGGTTAATGGGCAACTGAAAACCGCCCGTAAACCTGTAGTTCTCCATCACATCGTTAAGGCTCACTGTAACAAGCCCGCTTAATGATGGATTAGTATATTGCCCACCATTATCTTGTATGATCTGGTACTGGTTAAACAGAATGCTATTATCCAGGCGTACAGTAAAAAAGTCTGGGGCAAAGCTCAACCTATAGGTTGCAGGCTTCATTTTCAGGTAAGTGCTGTCGTTTATCAGCGTCAGCTTACTGCTGTCTTCAGGCTCTGGCTCCTCTGCTGCCTGTATAGGACGTGGTCGGCCGCTTGAAGGTCTAGCCATTGCAGTATCTGTAAATTCAGTTTGGAAAGCAGTGCCACCATTTATTACAGGTAGCTTATAGTTGTCTTCATTTTCTTCACGGTGTCGTTTGCCACGTTTTATATCGTTATACGACAACGTGCGATGTGGTGTTTGCGGTTCAGGTTTTTCTATTGAAAGTGCGGTTGGCACTAACTTCTTAGGCGTTACGTTTACACCAGGTATTTCCAGCTCGTGAGTATAAACTTTATATTTTTCACCTATCTGCACTATATCAGATACCGTATTGCTTGCAGCGCTGTATTGATGACTTATAATATTCTGACGATAGTTGGTAATAGGCACAGCATACGCAGAGTCATGATTGCGCCTGTCGCGCCCAAACATAACAACATATTTATTTTGCACGCCATTAGAATCGTACAAGAAGGCAAAATTTTCAGGCCCATATTGTATAGGCTGTGTAATGATCCCTTCTTTAATATTGGTGCATTTCAGTAATTCTCTTCTTTTTGTTTTTGTATCATAAAAGAACATGTTCATTGGTCCGGCAGGCAGTTCATTTACTTCCGGGGTCACATCCATATTCGGTTTTGGCCTGTTCGACAGGAACAGTATGCCATGCCGCGTACCACCACTTACATATACGGGTTGTGTATCATCCCATAGGTCATTGGTAATATTGGTCATCTTAGACCCCTTTATCCTGAATTCATAAAGGTCTGTCTGGGCTTTCCTTATTGCCGAAAAGATAAGGTCATCATCCTCTTCAAGAAAAGTCATACCCAGCACCCTATCGAAGCGGTTCGATGGTATCAGGTAATTCTCTATCCTGGCTTTTAACGAATTATAGATACGAAGGCGCGTCTGGTTATTTTGTTTGTATAGAATAGCCAGTTTCAAACCGTTGTTAGACCAGCACAGCAGCGGATAATCAGGATCTGCAATTTCATTGTAATCCAGTTTCCCGCCTTGCATTATAGTAATGGCATTTTGCGGCCCGGCTGTATTTTTAATATAAACGCCATATTCCCCGTTGCGCCATTGTACATAGGCTACATCTGCGCCTTTCGGCGACACCTTAAAATTCCTGATAGTTGTAATATTATCATGGGCTACTTTTATTTCCACTACCCCTTTCGAGCTATCCGGGCTTTCTTGTACCAGCGCGTCATGGGCATATGTGGTTCTGTAAAACGCCATGCATGAATCGTAGGCTTTACGCACCTTCATATGCAACGTCTGTGGTTCCTTCATGCCTTTATTCAGGCTGCTCTTTTCCTGCATGGTGTATAGCAGGTTCTTTACTGCATGCTCCCCATATTGTTCCGATACAAATTTCCAGAATGCTTTACCAGCTACTTCAGGATATTGTTCGCTCAATTCAAAAAAGCCTTTATTGGGATTTGCCTCCATCAGGCTCTTCCACTTACTGTTCGTTTTGGTATCCCAGCCATCCACCACATACGATATATACCCTTCGGTTACCCATTGCGGCAAATTCAGCAATAAAGAGTTTTTTACTATCTGCCTGAAGCTATCTCCAAATATCATCCGTTCCATCACCACCTTTGCCATTCCGGCCCTTATTTGGTGTCGCAGGTCAGTGTGTACCCCGGTGAAATAAACTACCAGTTTATCGCCTACAAGATCCACTGTATTACCCGGTGAGTTTTCTTCTATTTGTGAGTCGTCTTTCAGGCCTATATTGGTCTGCTTATAATCTTCATAAGAGTTGTAAAGGATAATATTAAAACGTTTAGGGAACTGCCCACCTATCTTTTTTTCTATAGCAGCTATATCGCGCTCTGCTTCTTCTGCCACATACCGGGCCAATTGTCTGCCCGCCTGGTCATAATGATACACACGAAAATGTTTCGTGTCGAAATATTTCATTATAAATTTACGATGCTGTATTCGGTTCTGTCCAAAAGTTTCAAGATAAGCAGCTTGTGCCTTTACAAAAACCGGCAAACAGATAAAACATAAAATAGCTATACCTGCAGGTATAATGTATTGCTTTTTGCCGACCATATATATAAGGCTCTTGTGTTTAATTTCTACTGCGCGTAAACCTAATTCTAATAAATATACGCTTATGTTTGTATTGCAATTTACCAATTTACAAAATCCCGGCAAAGACGCATGATAAATATACATCGCTTCACATTCAATCCCTTCCAGGAGAACACGTATTTACTTACAAACGAAAAAAAGCAGTGCTTTATTATAGACCCTGGTATGTATGGCGCTGAAGAAACTGCAAGTTTCATAAACTACATCGAGAAGGAACACCTACAACCATTAGCCGTTATAAATACGCACGCGCATATAGATCACATTTTCGGCCTCAACGCTGTTATTGAACGATTCAACATTCCGTTTGGTCTTCATGAAAAAGACCTGCCCGTACTTGAAAATGCAGCTACTGCTGCTATGATGTTCGGGTTCGAAATGCCACAAAACCCGCCCCAGCCCGATTTCACGATCTCAGAAAACGAACCTATAAAAATGGGCAGTGGCGAAATAGAAGTCAGGTTCACTCCCGGACATTCACCGGGCAGTGTTATTTTCTACTATGCAGCAGGTGGCTTTGCTATAGGGGGCGATGTGCTCTTCGCAGGCAGCGTTGGCCGTACAGACCTTCCAGGAGGTAGTTTCCCCCTCCTGCACGAAAGCATAACCACTCAACTATTCACATTGCCAGGCAATACTGTTATTTACCCAGGCCACGGTCCATCCACCACAATAAAAGAAGAGAAGGAGTCAAATCCCTTTTTACAATAAGGGCATTACAGCTTCTGTCATTATCCGGGTACTGCTCACCAACGCCCCATCCTTTAAAACAGGTACAACCGGGTGCAGGTCCGTGCTTGCGCAATATTCCATATCTGCCTCTAAGCCATATGCAGAGAGCCTCCTGTAGTGCGCACTATCTCTAAGAAAGTTAATGTAATCCTTACCACCCGACGACCTGTGCAGGTATATTGCAGCCCTCACACTGTCATCATTATGATGAAAATGATCCTGTAGCCTGTCTGCAACTGCACCGGCAAACAACGTGTCCTCCATATTAAATTTGTCCTTCCACGAAGCACAACCTAGTACCACACTTTTATTCTGCTGTATTAGATACTCACAAACAGCAGAAATATTCAAAAATGCACCTGTTATTATAGTATCTGCGTTCTTTATCATGTGCAATAAACGTGTCCCATTGGTGGTTGTAAGCACCAGTGTTTTGCCCGAAACAAAAGACGAAGGATATTCCGACGGTGAGTTACCATGCTGTAATCCTGGAGCAATTTTACCATCACGCTCACCCGCAGTTATACTATTTTTTATAGCTGCACCGGTTTTTATACATTCTGCTACTGTAGCCACAGGTATCACACATTCCGCACCATTATCTATGGCTGCTGCAATGGTAGATGTAGCTCTGAAAACATCTATGATCACTACAATCTTCCCCACAGTATCATGCAGGTGCAGCAATGCCGGCGAAAGGCATATTTCAAGCCCTGGCTTGTTTGTATCATTCATACAATCCCTATTAAAAAGCGGTGCAAGATACAGGAAGATTACCGGAAATAAGTATTGAAAACGGGTATCCTTGCATACAACAGCTGGTATTTTATAAATGTAAAATGGCTGACCTTGAAAAAAGGTCAGCCATTTCTAATATAATATTGTGGCTACTAGTAAACCCACATGTCATGTTCTTTATTGAAGATCTTTTCTGCTGCACGCTGGCCATCATATAAAGCTTCCATGTTGGTAGAACCTGCTTCTTTAAAGGAAGCATCAAACGGATTGCTCATCTTTATGATCCTGCTTGCAAAGTAGTTACCTTCAAAAAAGTCATCCCATGTCATACGGGCAACATCGTTATCAGGATTAAATACTTCATATTGTGCAATAACAGGGCGTACTTCAGGATAGTACAACCAGAACATAGCCTGTGATGCACGGTAAGTACCATCATCATTATAAATATCTTTAAATGGAGCTATACCAATGATACGGGTAACCATACGGCCAAGATTGCGGTCAAATACGACATCTTCCTTAACACGATATTTAGTGATACCTTCTGGGTTGAAATCCCTGCGGGTAACCTTCATTATTTTATTACCTGTAGTAGGATCATCAACGTAGATCGTATCAGACTTACCGGTAAGCATTTCTGTGATCTGATCTTTAGTAAGAGCAGTAGTAAAGCGGTCATCAAAGTTTGAGTATGCTTTGATTTTACCTCTCTTTATTGCATCGATCAGTATTTCTATGAAATAACCACCACCAGTATTTTCATCACCTGGAAAACGGAAGGCAACATTCTGTTTTTCACGTGTATCTATTTCACGCCACACCCTCTTCTTCCACATGATATCTGCTTCACGTATAGGCTGCCAGGCCAAAGAAGCACTTACATGGGGGGTACGATCATAGACACCGTCTTTTACTAAAGAAGTCTGCCAGGAGGTATTAACATAGCCACTGTTGGAATTCTGGGGCTGGTTAGGATCCATAACCGGACTCTGGGCAAAGGCTGCTGCGCCACTCAACAAAAGTAAAGCGGATGAAGCTGCAAGTCTGTATGATTGTAAGATTGTCATAATCCTTCTGCTGTTTATTACTGTTTAATTTATTAATTTAAAAGTAGCGTGATCGGTGTCAGTACACGTGTACGTCCATCAGGACCCTTTGCTTTAATTTCTTCTATGAAAATACGATCACCTGGTTTGCACCTGTCCTTAACTTTAGATACATCTGTGCTGCTGGAAAACAAATTACCAGTAACAGTATAAGGTCCGATATACTCACCACGTTTAGGCAACATAGCAAACTGGAATGATGTTACCAGGAAGCGTGCGTCAAAGTCAAAGTTCTTTAGGTTCGCAACAACACCGAGCTGAGCTCTGAAAGTTGCAGCAGACATACCACCACCTGATTTACCACCTACTTCACCTACAGGATCCGGTATCATTTTCACGCGGATCTTCATATTACCAACTTCTTTAGGACCTGTTGGAGTTTTAGCATTAATACCGGCAGTAACTTCACCTGCAGTAGATACCGTTACAATGTAATGGCCTTTTTCACCGGTAATCTGTGCGCCTGGTATGTTAACTGATATATCTTCTACAGAGTAACCAGCAGCACTTACCGTAATTGGGTTCGGTACGCCAATGTAGAACACGTTCATCTTATCCAACTGTATAGATGCACCCGTTGAACCTACAACATACGTAAATTCATAAGGCTCTTGAATAGTGTGGTCACCAACATTAAGTGATACTTGTCCCTTTACAGTTTGAAGACCAACACCGCTTGCAACACCTTCCCAGTCAGCAACACCATCTTTTGTAGTTATAATATGTCCCGAACTGGTAGAAACATTGGGTTGTAAAGTCTTATTGTAAGCAGCTAACAATATCTCAGCTTCTACTTTCTGGCCAGTAAGTACATAACTGGTTTTAGGTACTGCAATCGCTTTAATAGCATCAAAACGAACTTCTGTAGAGTGTGCTTCTTGAAATATCTTACTGATAATTAAAGCTTCACTGTTACGCACATCGTTCTGGAACTTAGCAAACATAGTAACTGCCGCAATAGTAGGTACATTATGGAAGAACCCTGACTTCCAGTCTTGTTTAGGATTTTCTTCAGTCCTTTTAGGTAAATCGATCTTTAAAGATATCTGCCTTGAAAGTTCTGCCGTGTCTTTAGGATCAAGTTGGCTTAACATAAATTTGCGAACTTCTGTTATTCTGTCCCTAAGCGTGTCACCACCTTTTCTCTCAACCAACATGTCGGTTGCAATATTGATGTTATCATCCCTTTTAGGATTACCTTCCTCATCTGCCCCATCTGCAGCTGCTATGATACGGCCTTTCCATTCTTGCAGATAATTATACATAGAATCTGCAGATTTTCTCACTGCAAAAGCCTTGTCTCTGTATGGAATTACTTTTTCGTGCCCTGGCTGTGCAGCATTAGTCTGAATCTGATCATAGAGTTCTTTATTCTTCCCCTCAATAGATTCGTTAGATCCACTTATACTCTTATTGATCACTTTAAAGGCATGTAAGATTTCATTTGATACATTCAGCGCCAGCAATGCTGTTAGCACTAAGTACATCAAGTTAATCATCTTTTGCCGTGGCTCTTTAGGTAGAGACATCCTGAATTATATTTACTAAGGTTATTATGAATAAGATTACAACTGCACTCGTCAAACAATCAAAATATAATTAAAATTGCTATTAACGCCCTTGCATTGCGGCAAGCATGTTACCATACACGCTATTAAGCGTTGTAAGATTTTTAGATAACAAGGCAATCTGTTCTTTAGCTGCAACTGCGTCAGTAGCGCTTGATGCCATAGCATCAGATGCATTAACCAGGTTGCTATAGAATTTGTTCATTGCTTTCAGGTGATTATTAGCATCAGACAATTCTACTTCATATATCTGGTTCAGTGAACCAAGGTTCTTTGACAATACAACAACTTGTTCGTGGAACTTGGTTGTATCTTCAGAAGCATTATTGAATGCAGCCATTGTATTAGTAGCACCTACAAAAGTAGTTTTCATCTGGCCCAAAGCTTCTGCAGCTTCACGTGCACTTGAAGAATATGCATTTGTTGCACTTGTAACTTCAGAGATGTCTTTTATCTGGTTAACAGTCTGACCAAAGCGTTGGAAGTTTTCACCTAATTTATTAAGGTTAGCAGGGGTAATGTTTGCTTCTTCCAGCATTTTATCCAGTGATTTTGATGGAGAACCAGCTACGCCACCTTTTTTAGCTTTCTGGTAAGCTTCCAAATGTGGGCTTTCATCAAGACCTGGGTAGAAGCGTTCCCAATAGTAATCTTTGTGAGGAGGTAACAAACCTATAAGGGCAAATATGAATACTTCAGTCATCATACCTGCGGTAAGCATACCGCCGGCACCTGGCCAGTGCTGTATTTTGAATAACGCACCCATCAAAACCACCGATGCACCTATACCTATTATAAAGTTGTTTACGTATTTCCCTTTGGGGGTCTCAAAAAACATGGTTATCGACTTCATACTATTCTTATGTTATAAATTGAGTTAATTATTTAGATTAATGGTTGTTCAGGTTACATAATTTTAGCGTAAAGTACGCCTGTTGGTAAGTGCTGGGGCAATTTCCTGGTAGATGCAACGGAAGCCGATATATGCTTTTGAAGTATCTGCATATTCATAATCCCTTGTACTTACCTGTAGGTAGAACGCTACATCTCTCCAGCTACCACCGCGTACAACTTTACGTTTCATCCACTGAGGATCGTTTTCACGCATCTTGTATTCTATTTCAGGGTTGATGTCTGCAACAGTTGAGTAAGCATTGCCGAAGTATGATGAACTGGTCCACTCAGCTACATTGCCGGCCATGTTGTACAAACCATAATCGTTAGGATAATATTTATCAACAGGTACAGTATAAAGACCGCCATCTGCTGCATAGTTACCACGCTGTGGCTTAAAGTTAGCCAGGTAGCAACCTTTCTTGTTTACGATGTAAGGACCACCCCATGGATAAGGAGCTTCGTTACGGCTGCCGCGTGCTGCCCACTCCCACTGCATTTCATTAGGCAGCGTAAATTGACCTTCAAAATATTGACGGGTTCTGTCGCGCTCTGACTTCCAGGTCTGTGTACGCCATGCGCAGAAAGCATTTGCCTGTTTCCAGTTTACACCTACAACAGGGTATTTATTGAAGGCTGGGAACCAGTTATACTGAAGTGCAATAGGTTCGTTGTAAGAATACATGAATTGTTTTACCCAAACAGCAGTATCAGGATATATACCTACAGTATTTTTCTCAATGAAGTTAGTACGGGGTTGGCTTGGATTTCTCACAGCGTCTTCGTAGTTAAAAACTTCATAGTGATACTGGAGCTTGCTGTTATCAAACTCTTTCCTTCCCCAACCACTCTGGTCGGCCGGGATGAAAAGGGTTGACAGTTGATCCTGCAGATCCTGATCTTTCCAGTTAATGCGCTTAGACATATCAACACGCTGTGTACCGTCGGCATTATCTTTAAAATCGCCCAACAACGTATGTGCTATTGAATCGCGAACATAGTTTGTGAACTGGCGATACTCTGCATTTGATATTTCCGTGGCATCCATGTAGAAACCGGTGATCTGGGCGGTCCGTATCAAGGCATCGTTTTTACCACGGATATCCTGGTCGCTGGCCCCCATCTTTAATACACCGGAAGGAACATACACCATGCCAAGCGGTACAGGGGCTTTGTATGGAAGCACTGTTGGCGCTCCTACCAATTGGCCACCGGAACCCGATTTTCCACAGCTTGCAGCCAATGCGAGAAATGCTATAGCTGAGATCTTCAGGGAAAGTTGTTTCATACTACTGTTATTGTTGTTTTTGCGGTTCGGCAAATGAAATAATTTTTGGTTATCAATTCTTCTTACTGGTAACCGATGCACAATATTTAAAGTTTTTTCCAAAAATGCAAGCTTCAAAAGAAAAATTGTTAAATAAATCCAAACTATTTTCTCTAAAAATCTGTCTCTTGATATAAAAAGGGTCAATACCTCACTAATCTTTTCACACTTTCAAAATCATTGACAGGGGCATTGCAGGAGAACTCTGTGCAAACAAATATATACAATTCGCGGTCATTTTTTTTATTTTCCAATATCGGCAATTCAGATATTTCTTTTGTTGAATTGACAATATAGCATTGTGATAAAAATTCGCTTTCTAGTTTTGCTCTCATTTCCTCAAAGCCTTTACCCGTAATGGTTACAGCCTTTATCCCCGCAACATATCGCTGAAGCAACACACCCCACAACCCGAATGAATATGGGTATCTGGATACGGTCACATTCATTTTATACATCATTCTTTTAGCCTGCTCCACCCATCCTGTTCGCTCCATTACAAGTCCTGAAACAAACAAATTGTACACCATAACAGCATTCGCCGAAGGCGTTGCTCCGTCATAAACATCTACTTTTCTTACCGGCACTCCCTGGTGGGATGCTGACGAATAATAAAAAAAATCTCCATCCTCATGTTCAAAATCTTTTTTTACAGTCTCAATAAGCTGGGCTGCGTTCAAAATCAGCGCCTCATCACCTGTTGCTGAGGCCAGTTGCAGCATTGCTTGTGCCAGGTAAGCATAATCATCCAGGTTGGCCGCAATGCGGGCTATCCCCTTCTTCCATACGTGCATCAGCCCATCTTTTGTCGTAAAATGCTGCAACATCCATTGCATATGTTCTGTTGCGCGATTTATATATGCCGGCGCTTGCAAAGTCACACCGGCCTTGCATACAGCAAGGTTCATCAATGCATTCCACGATAGCAGACTTTTATCGTCAGTAGCTGGCCGGATACGGGCACTTCTTCGGGCCAGTAGTTTTGTCTTTGCTTGTTCTACACGCTGCTGCAGTTCTTCAACTGGAATATGATGTTCTTCCGCCACTGTAGCCATTTTCATGGGCACATGCAGTATGTTAGTTTCTTCCCAGTTCCCCTCTTCTTTCACACCAAAATAGGTTGCTGCAGCTTCATCATTTTCCCCTAAAGCGTCCAGCCATTCAGCCCAGGTCCAGGTATAAAATTTACCTTCCACACCTTCGCTGTCAGCGTCCAGTGCACTGTAATATCCGCCCGAAACATCTTTGAGTTCACGCTCAGTAAATGCTATTGTCTCTTGTATAGCAACTTTATAATGTGGCTGCTTGGTGGTCATCCATGCATCGCACAGCGACAATACGATCAGGGCATTATCATACAGCATTTTTTCAAAGTGCGGTATCAGCCAATCCTCGTCTGTTGCATACCTGGCAAAACCGCCGCCCAGCTGGTCATAAATACCGCCGTATATCATGCTGTCAAGGCTCAGCAATGCTTGTTTCAAGGCAGCTTCGTTTTGTGTAAAATGGTAATGTTCCAGTAAAAAATTAATGGCCATGGTACCCGGAAATTTCGGGGCACGTCCAAAACCACCTTTTTCCTTATCCGCTTGTTTTAAAAGATTTTCCGCCATCAGTTTGCAGGTATCTATGTCCCATGCAGCGCCCTCGCCTTTAGCTGGCGTAGCTGAGGCCTGGCGTAGGTATGTGGTCATTTGTTCTGCTTGCCCGGCAACATCTTCCTGCCGGTTGTGCCAGGCATGGTGCATTTGCTGCAGCACCTGTGCCCACGATTGCCTGTTAAAAGCAGGCCTTATAGGAAAGTAAGTACCGCCAAAGAACGGAACCCTGCCGGGGGTAACAAAAACGTTCAGAGGCCACCCCCCACTACCACTAATAGCCTGTACTGCATCCATATACATGTGGTCCACGTCAGGATGCTCTTCCCGGTCCACCTTTATGCATACAAAGTGCTCATTCATGTATGCTGCCGTAGCAGCATCTTCAAAACTTTCTTTTTCCATTACATGGCACCAGTGGCACGCCGCATAACCTATACTTACCAGCACAGGCTTATTTTCTTTTTCGGCACGCTCAAAAGCCTCATCGCCCCAGGCATACCAATCCACGGGGTTATGTGCATGTTGCAATAAGTAGGGGCTTAGCTCATCTATCAACCTGTTAGCCATAATAATGCTGTTTTGCTGTGTATAACAGCTTTGAACATGCAATTTAGGCACCTGTGGTGACACATGGATCACAGAAGTAACAGAGAATGTTACTTACAGTAATTTTATTTTCTTTAGATGGATGCTTAATTTATTTCTTGGTAGGCAACTTAGCGCTCCTTTGGTCTCCCAGGAATTTATCCAGGGCTGAGATCATAGAAGGTGTTTGTGGAGCAGGCGCTTTCACTTGTAGTTTCATACCTGCATCTTCAACAGCCTTAGTGGTAGTAGGGCCAAAAGCGCCAAATACAGTACCATTTTGCTTGAAATCAGGCACATTTTCCAATAGGTTCTGCACACTAAACGGACTGAAGAAAACGATCATATCATATTGCGCCTTCATTATAGGAGCAATATCGTTTGAAACTGTTTTATAAAGAGTTACCTCAGCAAATACAACGCTGTGTTTTGCAAGGTAATTTAATATGTCATTTTTTGCATTATCCGATGCGGGAAGTATAAACTTTTCATTATTCTTATGCTTACCTATCACATCCAGCAGGCCTTCTGTAGAGCCATCAGCCGAAAAGAAAACTTTACGCTTCCTGTATAAAATAAACTTTTGAAGATATAACGCTACGGCTTCTGTAATGCAGAAATACTTCATGTCTTGAGACACTTTTACTTTCAGCTCTTCGCAGATGCGAAAAAAATGATCTACAGCATTACGACTGGTAAAAATGATCGCTGTGTACTCGTTAATATCCACTCGCTGTTTGCGAAAGTCTTTGCCGCTAAGCCCTTCAACCCTTATAAAAGGGAAAAAGTCAAGTTGAAGTTCATACTTCCGGGCAAGATCAAAATATGGAGACTTTTCCGTTTCAGGGCGCGCCTGAGTGATCAATACTTTATTGACTACCTTTTGCTCAACTTTCCCTTGCGATCGAACAGCTTTGGCCATATGATGGATAAATCGGGGTTATTTTAAGTTAACAATTGTTATCGCTTCAAACACACTACCAGAACAGTAATCCACGTATTAACAACTTCATTAACACTGCCAATGGCAATAATTCCGAGGCGCAAAGGTACGTAAAAAAATGAAATTTACTGTACTGGAAGAATGATCCAAATACCTGCCACGACCTTACATATCTGTTAACAAATAAAAGCAGGCATGCAATAAACGATACAACAATGATGGGATGTGCCCACATAGGCTCAGAAAAAGCCATAATAACTATGAAGGGCAGTAAAACAATAGCCAGAATTTTGTTCATCAGGAATACGTTGAACAGGTAATGATCTGTCACCCCCTCAACCCTGAAGGCCCACCCACTAAAGCGCACCGCCGCATACTTAGCCATATATATCAGCATCGTCCCCGCTATAAGCATTACAATAAGCAGGAAAGACGAGATACTCCCTACCCTGTTGGGCGTAAGCAGCTTTATCACATAGTACAAGTACGTACCTGCCGATATGGTAAAAAAGATATTCATCATCAGGTTAGAGATACCTGCACCTTGTATCTGCTCCTTCAATTGCCTGTTACTAAGAGTGGGGTTGGTAAAAGCACGCCATAGATTATAAAAATACCTGGGGTCTAGCAGCCGTATAAAGCCCAGCACAAAGCAGAGGAACAGCAACACATAAAAATCAAGTGTGCGGTCTGCTCCTGTGTGCGCATGAGTATAGCCCTTTACGGTCAGCTTGCCCAGCATTTGGGGGTGCCCCTGCAAAAGGCTGTCCATCATCTCAGATGTTCCCTTTTCAATAGTAGCCTGGTCTGCCACAGTATGTAAACCATAATGAGCAGGCTGTATGGCTGCATCGGCGCGCAGGGCAAAAAACAAAAAAATAAAAATAACGGTCCTGCAACAGGTTTTTAATAGCCCCATATAGTCAATGCCGGCAAAGTTACATTTTTAAAGCAGGCAGGTAAAGCATTTAGAAAAACTTTGTCTTGCAATTTCGGCATGCTTATTAGTAGTAATTTTGCATTTCCCTGTCTTTTTCTATACTTCGATCCTAATTTCTCAGTAATCGCTATGGCTGGTATATACCTCCACATTCCTTTTTGTAAACAGGCCTGCACCTATTGCAACTTCCATTTCTCTACTTCTTTACAACGCAAGGGCGAAATGCTGGAAGCCTTGTTATGCGAACTTGAAATGCAACGGCACTATCTGGAGGGCCGCCCCATAGAGACCATTTACTTTGGCGGTGGCACCCCATCCCTGCTTACTGCCGATGAAATAAAACGGATCACCGAGACCATCTACGCCAATTATAATGTTACAGACCTAAAGGAATTTACCCTTGAAGCCAATCCCGACGACCTTGATACAGCCTACCTCAAAACATTAAAAACCACTGCAGTCACCCGGCTAAGTGTAGGTGTTCAATCTTTCCGGGAAACCGACTTGCTGTATATGAATAGGGCACACAATGTGCAACAGGCCGACTATTCTATAAAAGCCGCACAGGATGCCGGATTTACCAACCTTACCATCGACCTTATATATGGCACTCCGGGCCTCACAGATGCCGACTGGCAATACAACCTATCTTGTTTAACTGCACTGCAGATACCACACTTTTCAGCTTACGCGCTTACTGTTGAAGAGGGCACGGCCCTGGACCACGCCATTAAAAAGAAAAAAGCAATACCTGTTGATGCAGCACAAGCCGCCGGCCAGTTTGAAATACTGATGGCACAGGCTCCCCTTATGGGTTACGACCATTATGAAATATCCAATTTCGCGCTACCTGGCATGTATGCAGTCCACAATACCAATTACTGGCGCGGAGTTCCTTATATAGGTATTGGACCCTCAGCTCATTCATTTAATGGCAAAGAACGCAGGTGGAATATTGCCAACAACGCATTATACACCAAAAATATATTGCAGGATAATACACTCATGTACGAAAACGAGGTACTGACCCGGGTACAACACCTCAACGAATATATTATGACATCGCTTCGAACCATGTGGGGGTGCGACCTGGATAAAGTACGCAACGAATGGGGCAACGAATATGCAGCGCAGGTGATAGAAAGCAGTTATGAGTTCAGGGAAAAGAAGTGGTTGATTGAGAAAGAAGGCAAACTGATAGTTACAAATGCCGGTAAATTATTTGCAGACAGGATAGCAGGAGAAATGTTTGCAGATGAAATTAAATAATCTTCAATTTTAAACCTGTAATGCTATTTTTTAATAGAAACCTATCTATTTATCAACTTATAAAGTAATTTAGCCGCCCAAATATCTCATTTTAATGAAATTGCTTGAAAATAAGGTAGCCATAATTACAGGTGCCAGTCGTGGCATAGGTGAAGCTATAGCCCTGAAGTTTGCTGAGCATGGCGCACATGTGGCGTTCACTTATTTATCTTCAGAGGAGCGCGCCAAAGCGCTGGAAGAGAAACTCATAGCGCTGGGCGTGAAAGCCAAAGGTTATAAGTGTGATGCAGGCGACTATAAAAGCACGGAAGACCTTGCTACAGAAGTTTTAAAAACATTCGGCACCATCGATATCTGCGTAAACAACGCAGGCATCTCTAAAGACAACTTATTACTGCGTCTTACCCCCGAACAGTGGGATGATGTAATGCAGGCCAACCTGCGCTCGGTGTACAACCTTACGCGCCAGGTAATAAAACCTATGATGAAAGCACGCTCCGGCAGCATCATCAACCTTAGCTCCATTGTGGGCATAAAGGGTAATGGTGGCCAAAGCGCTTACGCCGCATCAAAAGCAGGTGTTATAGGTTTCACTAAATCTATAGCACAGGAAATGGGTACACGCAACATACGTTGCAATGCTATTGCCCCAGGCTTTATAGAAACAGACATGACACACTACCTGAAAGGCGATGGTGCAGAAAAATGGTTCGAGAAAATACCACTTGGCCGTTTTGGCAAACCTGAAGAAGTGGCCGATACAGCGCTATTCCTTGCATCAGGAATGAGTAATTATATAACCGGCCAGGTAATAAGTGTATGTGGCGGTATGAACATGTAGTATATAGTAATTACACTATTATTGTTAATCTATAGCGGACTTTAATATTACTTTCCGCTCTGCAAAAAGAAACTAATGCAAAAAATACACGCTGCAATTACAGCTGTGGGTGGATATACCCCCGACTATATACTCACTAATGCCGAGTTGGAAACCAGAGTGGATACAAACCCGAACCGGCATCAAAGAAAGGCGCATACTGAAAGGTGAGGGCCTCGGCTCATCAGATATGGGTGCTGAAGCGGTAAAAGTACTGCTGGCCAAGAAGAATATAGACCCAAAGGAGATAGAGCTGGTAATATGTGCTACTGCTACGCCAGATATGCTCTTCCCTGCAACTGCCAATATTATTTGTGATAAGGTGGGCATGACTAATGCATGGGGATATGACATTAGCGCTGCATGCAGTGGCTTCCTATTTGCACTTACTACGGCCTCGCAGTTCATAGAAAACGGCAGGCATAAAAAAGTGCTGGTCATCGGTGCCGATAAGATGAGTTCCATAGTAAATTATGAAGATCGTGCTACTGCCATCATATTTGGCGATGCTGCAGCTTGCGTCTTACTGGAACCCGATACCGACGGCTATGGCATACTGGACACCATAACCAGGACAGATGGCAGCGGCCGCACCTACCTACACCAGAAAGCAGGGGGATCTGTAAAACCCGCATCACTGGAAACCGTAATGAACAAAGAGCACTACATATACCAGGAGGGCCAGCCGGTATTTAAGTTCGCCGTAAAGAACATGGCCGATGTATCTGCTGAAATTATGGAACGCAACAACCTTACCAGCGATGACATAGCATGGCTGGTACCGCACCAGGCTAATAAACGCATCATAACAGCTACCGGGGAACGTATGAACCTACCTGCTGAAAAAGTGATGATTAACATTGATAAATATGGCAATACTACCAATGCTACGATACCTCTTTGCCTGTTTGAATGGCAAGAGCGCCTGCATAAGGGAGATAACATTGTGCTAGCTGCTTTTGGGGGAGGCTTTACATGGGGTTCCATATACCTGAAGTGGGCTTACGATACTGTATAATCACAGTTACTTCAAGTAATAAAAAGAGGGTGATGTTTGTACAAACATCACCCTCTTTTTATTACTCAATTGCTCGAGTCAGATCATGCTGCGCTTTTTATATGTATGGTGCGGCGTAACGATCCATCGTACCTGTATTTTTTCCACACCCCTGCTTTCTTACCATCTTTATAATATTGCTCCTTCCAGAGTTTGCCGTTGCCATAATACTGGAAAACCCTCCCATCAATTTTCCCACGCTTGTAGTCATACAAACTCATTATACGCTTATTGTAAGGATTATAAAAATTCCATGTGCATACTTTCCTGCAACTGCAATTCCCCAATGCCTCGTCTGACAAATAAAAGCCATTACTTTTTATATGCCCATTCCTATACAGATTAATTTTCAAGTCAACATTGCTATCGCAAGATTCAATTTTAGCTAAATATGGAGAGAGCTTATCGAAAAAATTCT
>Ga0206829_10017_pt1 | contig 73279 bp, 62 predicted proteins | sample Alteio_BWOrgCont_75_FD_152862 | JGI IMG/M metagenome (GOLD analysis project Ga0206829, IMG submission 152862) | Enriched cells from forest soil in Barre Woods Harvard Forest LTER site, Petersham, Massachusetts, United States -... | ecosystem: Environmental > Terrestrial > Soil > Temperate forest >... | reverse complement strand
GTATTAATTCTCCGTTATTCTCACACCGTCATCACGCCGGGTGGGGCGGGCAACGCGGCCAATAACGCTGTTGATTTGGGCGCGCAGGTTTATCCTCTGGGAGTGGTGGGGGAGGATGAACAAGGTTTGAAATTGCTTCATTATTTCAAAACCAAAAAAGTGGATGTTTCGGGTCTGCTAACGGTGAAGAACCGCCATACAACAGTGAAGTGCCGCATTATGGCGGGTGCCAGCCACACGGCTAAACAGCAAGTCATACGCATGGATAAACTGGATGAAAAAGAGGTTTCGCGGCAGGTTGAAGCGAAATTGGTGGGCCGTATTACCGCCCTAGCTCCGAAGATGGACGCCCTTTTAATTTCGGATTATGGCCTGGGAGTTTTAACCGAAACGGTCCGGCGGTCCCTTTTGTCCAATTTCGCGGGGAAAATCATTACAGTGGATTCCCGCTATAATTTAAATGAATACAGGGGTGTTTCCCTGATCACACCGAATGTTTCGGAGGCCAGTCCCGCTGCTAATATTGAAATACGGGATGACGAAAGCCTGCTTCGGGCCGGCGAAAAACTTCGAAATGATATTAAAAGCCGCGTTCTGATTACCCGGGGTCCACACGGGATGTCTTTGTTTGATTTAAAAGGTGAAATTCATCATCTTCCTGTTTTTGGTATTGAACAGCCGGTTGATCCGACGGGCGCCGGGGATACAGTGGCCAGCACCATTACTTTGGCCTTGACCGCGGGAGCGGACTTTATCATGGCTGCTTCTTTGGCGACGGTGGCGGCGGGAATTGTAGTCACCAAGCGCGGGACGGCGACAACTTATCCTGACGAATTGCTTAAAGCCCTAAAGCTACTGACGATTAAATAGAGGACAGGCGAAATATGGCACAAGTTATTCTTGATCACCATGAGCTAGCTAAAAAAATAGAGGAACTGAAAAAGCGGGGCAAAAAAGTTATTTTTGCCAATGGCTGTTTTGATCTTTTGCATGTGGGCCATGTGCGCTATTTGCGGGGCGCAAAGGCTCTAGGTGATGTATTGGTTTTAGCGATTAATAGTGACGCTTCGGTGCGGCGTTTAAAAGGGCCGGAGAGGCCTTTGCTCCCGCTGGAAGACCGTTTGGGAATATTAAGCGCATTTGAAATGATCGATTTTATTACAACTTTTGAAGACGACACAGTCTCCCCGCTGCTTTTAAAACTGAAACCCAATGTGCAGGTCAAGGGAACGGACTATACCCCAGACACTATTCCTGAAAAAGACACGGTGGCTTCCTTTGGTGGTGAAGTGGCGGTGGTCGGCGACCCCAAAGACCACGCCTCGAAAAATCTCATTCAAGAAATTTTAAGAAAGTACGGGCCTTTGCCCACCGCATGAGCCAGCTTTCGCCCCGGCATATCCTGGTTTCGCGAACAGATAAAATCGGTGATTTGATTTTATCCCTACCGGTATTTCAAAGCCTCCGTAAAGCCTTTCCTAAAGCGCGTATCACCGCGCTGGTCAGTTCTTACGCTAAGGAAGTGGTTCAAGATCATCCGGCTGTAGACTCGATAGAGGTTATCGATCCCCATGAAGGTGTGGGACAGCTCGCCGAACGTTTAAAGAATTTAAACGCTGACGTTTTTATCTCTCTTTATCCCCGTCCTAAACTGGCCCTAGCGGCATGGTTGGCTCAAATACCCATCCGAATTGGTACGGCTTTCCGCTGGTATAGTTTTATGTTCAATTCCAAAGTCCGCATGCACCGTCATTACGGGGACCGCCATGAGGTGGAATATAACCTGAGGCTGCTGGAACCTTTGGGAGTCAAAAAAACCGCCGCCCAAATAGAGTGGCCTGTCACGGCGGAACAAAAAAACGAGGCGGCTGGTCTTTTACAAAGCCGTGGCATAGATCCGCGAATCCGCTATGTGGTTGTTCATCCGGGTCACAAGGGCTCAGCCTTGAATTGGAGTATTTACCGTTATAGCGAAGTTATTGCCCGACTTTGTCAGGAAAAGTATTTGAAGGTAGTGGTGACAGGGAGTTTGGAAGAGACCCGCCTGATTGCCCAGCTCACCAGCCTTCTTGATTTTTATAAGTTGAAAAACAAACCCGTTTATTTGATAGGCGAATGCACGCTTAAACAGCTGGCTGCGGTTTATCAAGGCGCGGATTGTTTTCTTTCGGGTTCCACCGGGACCATGCATATCGCCGCGGCGGTGGGAATTCCTACGGTGGCTTTGTTTTGTCCCATTCCGGAAACAACCCCTGTCCGCTGGGGTCCCTGGGGCAATAAGGCGGTGGTGTTGATGCCGCACGATTTAAAATGCGTAGATTGTCAGAGGGGGAAATGTAAAAAACACGATCCGATGGATGGCATCACCGAGGATGAGGTGTATCAGGCTGTCATGAAATTTGTCCGCAAGCCCGGGGCCAAGGCGTGACCCGTTTTTTACCGATTACTTTAAGCCTGATGATTTGGATTCAGGGCTGTTCTCTTCTTTTTGTCGCCAAGGGTAAAACGGGTATGGCGGCGGTGAAATCTCAGGAAGTTCCGAAGGCCAAATCGCTTTCGAGGCAAATGGATCGAGCGGATGTCATTCACCACCAAGTAAAAGACGGCGAAACGCTCTCCTTCTTGGGCCAGGCTTACTTTGGCTGGGAAAAACAGGGCGCGGCCCAAATCGCGAAGGCGAACCGACTGGGTTCTCATTCCAAACTAAAACCGGGAAAAATTTTAAGAATTGTGAACCCGGTTAATTTCCCCACTGCAGCCGAATTAAATGATCAACTAAAAACTTTTGAAAAATCTGCCGTGTCCGCTACGGATTCGAAAGAATCCCAAAGTCCCAATTTCACCGTGAAGGATATTGGTTTCGATGAAAAAGAAATTGTAAAGCTAGCCCGGCCGAAACTAAACTTGGCTTTTGCCGCTGGCGAAAAGCTGGTTTATGAAGTGAAAGCTTTATCCATCGTCGCGGGTGAAGCGACTCTGGAAGTTGACTCGCCGGTCACGGTTGAGACAAGACCTTGCTACCCTTTGGTGGCCCGGGCTAAGGCGGCCTTTCCCTTTAGTACCATTTATCCGGTCAAGGACGTACAAACCAGTTATTTTGATGCAACTGATTTTATCACTCAAAAGTTCGAGAATGATGTTTCGGAAGGCAATTACAAAGCTCGAAATCTTGAGCGGTATGACCAGGTGGCGCATCGTTTGCGGCGCCGTCACAACCAGGAAAATCCTGAAGAAGTGGATATTCCACCCTTTGCGCAGGATCTGATTTCCTGTTTTTATTATTTCCGGCTTCTCCCGCTGGAAGAAGGTAAGAAATATTTAATCCCGACTTCTTCAACAGGTAAAAATTACAATTTAGTGATCGCGGTTGTCCGCCGCGAAAAGGTAACCATCCCCCTGGGAACATTTGATTGTTATTTGGTCAAGCCTTACGTGAAGCATGACACGGTTTTTCGTAACTCCGAGGATATTGATATGTGGGTGACCGCGGATTCCCGCCACGTTCCGGTTTTAATTAAAAGCGCCATTGTGATTGGAAGTATTGAAATTTCACTGCTTCAGGCGACTTTGCCTGAAATTAAAGGTGTTTCTGACACGTTGAGCGTCCCCTAATTCTAGTACTGAGTATTGGGGCGGCGGTCGCCTAAAAGGTGGTAGTTCCTGTCTTGAATGGCTTTCACGAATAAATCACGGTTTTTATATAGAGATTTCACGGACAGGTTGTGCAGGGCGAGTCCCATATGGAAAACCAGATTACAAATGATGAGTATGGCGGCCAAACGGCTAAACCAAGAGCGGTTCATATAGGGACTTAAAGCATAAAATCCATATATCATCACCAGCGGCAAGGTCAAGTAATAGGTATGAGCTGCCGGGGTTTTGATGGCAAAAAGAAAACTTATATAAATTAAGAGAAAAGTCAGTGCGGTCAGAGTTTTTATCGCGAGCCAATCTTTTTGTGGATGATTTTTTTGAAACCAGCCCAAAAATAAGATCGAAATCTGTATCAGTCCCAAAATAACTGCTACTACGGTGAAAGGCCATAACCACCAGGTTTCATTTAAAAAACTTAAACGATAACTAGTATTGGCTCCAATGAAACGGAGAATTTCGCAACAGGCCAACTCTAAGTACCTAAAAAGTATAGTAAAAAAACTGAAAAAATTTTCCGAGTTGAAAGTGATAGCCTGTGTCGTGTTGCCTGAACCTTTGATAAAACCGTATTGAATCCATGTAGGTATAACTAAGCTATAGGTAGTCAAGGCGCCGGCCAGAAAAGCAAACCAAACCCACAGTCTTTTTTTCAAGGAAACGCTTTTAGAAATCGTTTGCCAGACCAATGAAACCAGAATTAACGGGAATAGGAGAACATAAGAAAGATGAAATTGAGCGTTCCAGCCTAACGCGAAACCCATAAAGTAATTTGCTAACCAGAAGGGAACTAAGTTGAGGGTGAGAGTTGGGAGCGTTTCCAAAAAGCCAATGAAGAATAGACAACTTCCGAATAACACATAAGAGTCGTTATCGATGTTGGTAGACCAATTAAGAACCCAGGGAGCGGTTAAAAGCCATATCCAGATGATCCAACGGGGAAAATGGGGAAGGCGCCGGCAGGTGTACCAGGCTAAGAAGCAAAGTCCGAAGAACGATAAAAGATTGAGGAAAACATAAGGCGACTCGGGAATGGACCAAATTCTCAAGGGGAGACCGACTACCAATCCTTGGAGGGCTCCGGGTAATTGGATGTTGGCCGCCACGTCAGGGCCGAAATAGGGCCAAAGGCTCGTGGTGTAGTACTTGAGTCCGATAAGATAAATTTGCTGCTGGTCAATGAACCAGATTTCAGAACAAAGGCCGAAAGCCAGCCGAAATAAAAAAACGAGGACGAGTAATATCGAAAAAAGAAAGATTTCTTGATGGGAAGTCTTTGGAGTGGTGGATGGCTTTAATTGAAGTGTGGATTTTAAAGGACTTGGCACGTTTTTATTATCATTGGGGCAAAAGGCCTGTTCAAGCATATTACGGTTGGTTTTCAGGGGAATGTTTTCTAGATAAAATGGGTAGCTATGGCTAAAATGAACATTATTGTCTGAGCTTTTGTGACTAGATATTATGCTGAGTAGTTCTGTTTTCTCTGAATTAATTCAAATCGCAATGTTTCCCTGAGGATATATGAAAAAAATAACGACATCTTCCAACAAAAATCAGTCCATTCTTTCGTCAGTGGATAAATCAGAACTTCTCGGCATCGTAGGAATGCTTCAAAAAAAGAAGATTGTAGTTATTGGCGATGTCATGCTTGACGTGTACATCAAGGGCTCGGTGGCCCGTATATCTCCCGAAGCACCCATTCCGGTTGTTGAGATTAACGAGAAAGATACGAAAATGCCGGGAGGGGCGGCTAACGTGGCAGCCAACATTACGGCTTTGGGTGGAAAAGCATCCATCATTGGTACCACTGGCAAAGATTTGGCGGGTCGGGAATTGGTGAGCGAACTTAAAAAATATGGGGTGGATACAAAGGGTATGTTGGCGCTGGGAGACAGGCCGACTACTGAAAAGACCCGCGTCATTGCCCATACTCAACAGGTGGTTCGTATCGACCGTGAGGTTAAGTCGGCTTTGTCGGAAAAACAACAAGATCAAGTGATTCAACAAGCTATAAAAGCCATTCATGATGCTGACGGTGTTATTTTTGAAGACTATAACAAAGGCCTTTTGACGGTAAAAGTTATCCGTAAATTAGTGGCTTACGCGAAGGCCAAGAAAAAAGTGATTACGGTTGATCCTAAATTCCACAATTTTTTTGAATTTAAAGGCGTCACCGTAATGAAACCGAACATGAAGGAAATGACCGAAGCTTTGGGGACCGAAGCCGTAGGAGAAAGTTTTGAAACCATCGGCTTTAAAGCCATGAAAAGGCTGCAATGTCAGTCGCTTGTATTGACGCGTAGCGAGAATGGAATGACCATTTTTGAAAAGGGTGTACCGCCTCGGACGATTCCGACGGTTGCCCGCGAAGTTTATGATGTCTCCGGCGCAGGCGATACGGTAATCGCAACACTGACTCTGGCTTTAACCGCTGGAGCGACGCTTCTTCAAGCGACGGCTTTAGCTAATTATGCGGCTGGAATTGAGGTTGAGAAGTTGGGTGTGGCCACGGTTTCAGCCGAAGAGCTTACCCAGCGTCTTTTGGAAGAAATGAATCACTGAGATTTATGTTTTTTCAGCCCCTTTTTTGGATATATCTCCTTTTTCTCTTTTTGATATTCATATTTCTCACGAACCGCGTTAGTTTTCATCCTCCTTGCGGCTGGGGCGAAGTTTTCTGGACTTTTTCCTGGTGTTCCTCTTTTTTGCTTGTTCAAACAAGCCTTAGTGTTATTTATTTGAGAAACTGGGATTTTACCTGGTCTGATTTGTTCTCTCTCTCCTCTTCTTCCCTTATTTTTCTTAGTTTGGTCGCTTTGTGGGTCGTGTGGATGGCTGTAGATCATGGTCTTTGGAAATTTATCCGTCTTCAACCGGTACAAGTTAAGAAAATAAAAACGATTAAACTCCAAACGAATCCAAAATTTATGCCCCCGTTCGGGTATTTAAAAAAATTCGGTATTGCGAATCAACTCTATCAACCTCAAGTGGTTGAATATGAGCTGAAACTGGAAGGCTGGCCGAAAGAATGGTCTGGATTGACTATTGTTCAAGTTTCAGATTTACACTACGGTAAGTTTTTCCCCGCCGCCTATTACGACGGGATTATTCGTCAGATCAAACAACTCAAGCCCGATTTATTCGCTTTTACCGGAGACCTTATCAATTCCAAAAAAGACGCTCCTGCGATGAAGGGCCTTTTAAAAGGTTTTAAAGCTCCCCTGGGGGTTTATGCGGTGTTGGGTAATCATGATATGAGCGCCGGACCGGAAGTCTTAACCGGGGTTTTGACCCGAAAGGGCATTCGGGTACTGGATAATGAAGTGGTTTATCATCAAAGAAAAGGCAAAGTCCTCGCTATTATGGGCGCCGCAGAGTTATGGTACGGCAACCGAGACAGAAGCGCGATCCTGAATTCCAAGGCCGACGCGAAGGTGTTTTTAGCCCACCATCCGGACCATTATTTCTTGGGTAAAAAGTCGGGGGCACATCTTCAAATTTCAGGACATACCCATGGGGGACAAATACGCTTTCCGTTTTTAGGACCTTTGATTGTGCCGTCGACCGCGGGGCGAAAATACGCTCAAGGCTTTTACCGTGAGAAGAACACGGTTTTATTCGTCACGAATGGAATCGGGTGTTATCCGCCGCTTCGTACCCTTTGCCGTCCTGAAATTGTAAAGTTGGTTCTCAAGCCCGCCTGAGACCGGGTGGTTATTCTTGCCACCATAGGGTTCATTCTTTATAATTACCCATCCCAAGCAAAGTAGAGACCCATTGAATCATTTCGAACCCAGCCAGTTAGCGCCCATCCTTCAAAAACTTCAAAACCAAGGCAAAAAAGTAGTCTTCACCAATGGGGTGTTTGACATTCTGCATTTGGGCCATGTGACCTATCTTCAGGAAGCCCGCAAGCAAGGCGACCTTTTAGTGGTGGGTCTCAATAGCGATGCTTCGGTGCGCCGTATTAAAGGACCTCTTAAACCTTTGCTTCCCCTGGAAGAAAGGGCTGAAATGCTTTTGGCTCTTTCCTGCGTGGATTACACAACCTTCTTCGAAGAAGACGATCCTTATAATGTGATTAAAACCCTTCGTCCTGATATTTTGATTAAAGGCGGCGATTGGGCGATTGATAAAATTATCGGCGCTGATCTGGTGGTTTCCTGGGGCGGCAAGGTCGCCAATATTCCAGTGGTTGAAGGCCGTTCGACAACCAATTTGATTCAAATAGTTCGGGAACGTTATGGCAAAAAGTAGGATTATCGGGGTCATCCCGTCCCGTTTTGGGGCCCAGCGTTTTCCCGGAAAACCTTTAGCCCTTATCGCCGGCATACCCATGATTATTCGGGTCATCCGCCAGGCACAGAAAGCCAAGCGACTCACTGAAGTTTGGGTGGCGACAGATGACAAACGCATTGCCGAGGTAGTAAAACAATCCGGCGCGGTGGCGGTGATGACGCCGACTTCCCTGAAATCGGGTACGGATCGAATCGCTTACTCGGTGAAGAACAAGAAAATTGATATCGTGGTGAATATCCAGGGCGATGAGCCGGTGATGGCTCCGCAAGCGATTGACGCGGCGGTGGATGTGCTTGAAAAAGATCATCGGGTTCTTATGTCCACTGTGGTGATTCCCATGCAAAACAAACAAGAATGGCTTGATCCCAATGTGGTGAAGGCGGTTTTAGCCGCTAATGGGGATGTATTATATTTTTCGAGGGCGCCTATACCTTATCCTCGTGAAGGCGGGGTGCCAAAATCCTATAAGCATATGGGTCTTTATGGTTATCGTCCATCCTGGTTACACCGCATGGCGGCTTTAAAGCCAACGCCATTGGAATTGACCGAAAGATTGGAACAGCTCCGCGCCATGGAAAATGGCGTGGTAATTCGCGCGGCTATTCGAAAAGTAGAATCAATCGCGGTGGATGTTCCGGCAGATGTTAAAAAAGTCGAAAAATATTTAAGCAATAAATAACCCTGATTTGGAGAAGGCGAATGACTAAATATATTTTTGTGACAGGCGGCGTGGTTTCGTCTCTGGGTAAAGGTATCGCCTCAGCTTCGATGGGACGGCTTTTGGAAAGCCGCGGTTTAAAGGTAACTATCGCCAAATTTGATCCTTATCTCAACGTAGATCCAGGAACCATGAGTCCTTATCAACATGGCGAAGTGTTTGTTTTGGATGACGGCGCTGAAACTGATTTGGACTTGGGCCATTATGAACGGTTTTTAACGGCCAAGCTTAGCCGCAACAACAATGTGACCAGCGGCAAAATTTATAACGCGGTCATTTCTAAAGAACGCCGAGGCGATTATCTGGGTAAAACGGTTCAAGTGGTGCCGCACATCACCAATGAAATCAGGGAATGTATTCTTAAAATCTCAAAAGAACAAAAAGTGGATGTTTGCATTGTGGAGGTGGGCGGAACCATCGGGGATATTGAAAGTCTTCCTTTTTTGGAAGCCATTCGTCAATTCAAGTTCCATGTCGGTAAAGATAACGCCATCAATGTTCATGTCACTCTCGTGCCTTATATCGAAGCTTCGGGCGAGTTGAAAAGTAAACCAACCCAAAAGACGGTGGCTGAGCTGCGGGGTATCGGTATCCAGCCCGATGTCATTTTGTGCCGCGCGGAACAACCTTTGTCCGAGGACATTAAATCGAAAATTTCTCTTTTTTGTAACGTGGAACCCGAAGCGGTTTTTGAAGCTCTGGATGCCGCTTCTATCTATGAAGTGCCGCTTTTGCTTCACAACCAAGGTCTGGACGAATTTTTGGTCAAGAAGCTTCGTTTAAAGCCCCAGCGCCAGGCCAATGTGACCCAGTGGTCCCAGTTTGTGAAAAAGATATATCATCCCAAAAAAGAAGTTGAGATCGCTATTGCCGGCAAATATGTCGATTTGCATGACGCTTATAAATCCATCATCGAATCTTTTATTCACGCGGGAGTACCTAACGGCACAAAGGTGAAACTGCGCTGGGTGGATTCGGAAGATGTGGAACGCAAGGGACCCCATGCCTTACTCAAGGGGATTTCCGGTATTTTGGTGCCGGGCGGGTTTGGTGATCGTGGCATTGAAGGGAAAATCGAGGTCATCCGTTATGCCCGTGAAAAGAAAATTCCCTTTTTTGGTATTTGTTTGGGGATGCAATGCGCGGTGATCGAATTTGCCAGGCACGTTTTGAAGTTGAGCCAGGCTAACAGCAGTGAATTTAACCAGAACACGCCTGACGCGGTTATATCCATGATGGCGGACCAGATCAAGGTTCAGGATATGGGCGGTACCATGCGGTTGGGGGCCTATCCCTGCAAAGTGGACAAGGGAACCAAAACCTACCAGGCTTATAAACAAACCCAGATTCAAGAACGCCACCGTCACCGCTATGAATTTAATAACGTTTATCGGGAACGGATGAAAGCCAAGGGCATGAAGCTCTCAGGCTTGTCGCCGGATGGAACTTTGGTGGAAATGATCGAACTGACCAATCATCCCTGGTTTGTGGGGGTTCAGTTCCACCCCGAGCTCAAAAGCCGGCCTTTGAATCCGCATCCCTTGTTCCGTGAATTTGTGAAGGCGGCGGTAAAGTACGGCCATAAGAAAATCACTAAAAAGTAAGAAGAGGTTGCCCGTGGTAGATGTTACTCAATTAGGTAAAAACGGAAAGTTTTTTGTCATCGCGGGGCCCTGCGTAATCGAGGGAACAGAATTTCTTTTAAAAACCGCCAAAACGATTAAAACCATCGCGGATGAGTTTGGCGTTCCTTTGGTTTTTAAATCCTCCTATGACAAAGCCAACCGCACTTCGGGTAAGGGTTTTCGGGGCCCCGGAATTAAAAAGGGTCTGGCTGATCTGGCTATGATTAAAAAGAAACTGGGGGTTCCGGTTTTAACTGATATCCATGAAATCGGAGAGGTCAAAACCGCCTCCAAGGTAGCGGATGTGCTTCAAATTCCCGCTTTTTTATCCCGTCAAACCAGTTTGCTTTTGGAAGCGGCTAAACACGCCAAAGTCGTTAATGTAAAAAAAGCGCAGTTTATGGCTCCCTGGGAAACGGGCAATGTCGTCGACAAAATGAAAGCCGAGGGTCAAAAAAACATCTGGCTAACCGAACGGGGTACGGTATTTGGTTATAACAATCTGGTAGTCGATTTTCGCGGTATTTCGGAAATGAAGAAAACAGGCTGTCCTGTGATTTTTGATGGAACCCATAGTGTTCAACAACCGGCGGCGAAGGGAACTTCTAGCGGCGGCACCAGGGAACATGTTCCTGATTTGGTTCGAGCGGCGGTTGCGGTGGGCGTTGACGGTCTTTTTACCGAAGTGCATCCCAATCCGCCAAAAGCCAAGTCGGACGCGGCTACGCAAATTACTTTTGATACCTTCCGTCAAATTCTTAAAGAAGCCATCGCCATTCGCAGAGCCCTTAAATACTAAAACCATCTGTTTCTCGAGGCTTGCATGACTTATCAAATTTATAGTGATGGAGCCTGTCGCGGCAACCCCGGACCTTCGGGCATTGGCGCGGTAATATTGAATGACAAAGGCAAAGTGATTCACGAAATTTCAAAATATATCGGGGTTACCACCAATAATGTGGCCGAGTATGAAGCGTTATTGGAAGCTTTGGACTACTGCGTAAAGAAAAAAATCTCACCAGTTGAAATTCTGGCCGACAGCCAACTCATGATCCGCCAGTTGTCAGGGCAATATAAAGTAAAACATCCCAACATGATTCCGCTTCATCAAAAGGCAAAAGAGTATATGGTTCATTTGAAAGTTATCGGATTTACCCACGTTCTGCGGGAATTTAATAAGCGAGCCGATGAATTGGCTAACGCAGGAATTGATAATCATGAGGCTCGCTCTTAATCATCTTCGTTTCAGTTTTTTCTATTACTTTGTCTGCTAGATTTCAGCCCTTTTTACCCCTATTATGGTTCTTGGAAGCAGGTCGTGATCGCGGTTGGGTCCTTTTAGGATCCCCATCGAGGAAAGTCCGAACTCCGCAGGACAGGATGCTGGATAACGCCCAGTCGGTCCCCGTAAGGGGGTTGAAGGAAAGTGCCACAGAAACAAACCGCCTCTCGCAAGAGGGGTAAGGGTGAAAAGGTGGGGTAAGAGCCCACCGCGTCTTATGTAAATAGGGCGGCTAGGCAAACCCCATCCGGAGCAAGATCAAATAGGTAAACTTCGAAGCTGTCCGCTTCATTTTTTCCCGTTAAAAGGAAAAAAGGTTTACGGGTAAGATCGCTTGTGACGAAGCCGGTAACGGTTTTCGCGAGAGAAATGATCACACACACAAAATTCGGCTTAGGCCCTGCTTCTTTTATCGATGTCGAAGAGCCGCCCGTAAGGGCGGCTTTTTGATTTTAACCCTCGTTTCAAGGATCGACTGTGCAAAAGATTTCCGTTAAGGGCGGTAAAGTTCTAAGCGGTTCGGTGGATATCAGCGGATCCAAAAACGCGACTCTGCCGGTGATGACGGCGGCTCTCCTGGGCGGATCGTCCTCTCTTCTTCGTAATGTTCCTCATTTGAATGATGTAAAAACCATGACCGAAGTACTTCGCAAGCTGGGCGCCAAGGCTGTTTTGGAAGACCATACGCTCAAAATAGACCCGGCCGGGTTTAACCAGTTTGAAGCACCTTATGAGCTGGTGAAAACCATGCGGGCTTCTATTTATTCTCTGGGCGCTTGTTTAGCCCGCTTGGGTGAGGCCAAAGTTTCTCTGCCTGGCGGCTGCGCTATCGGTGCCCGCCCCATCGACTTGCATTTAAAAGGCATGGAGCAATTAGGAGCGAAGGTTACGATTGAACATGGTTACGTTCACGCGAAAGCTTCCAAACTGAAAGGCGCGACTATTTATTTAGCCGGTCCTCACGGACCCAGCCTGGGCGCGACAGTCAACGTGGTTTTGGCCGCTACCGCCGCCGAAGGGACAACCGTTATTGAATCCGCTTCTACCGAACCTGAAGTGGAAGACTTGGTGAACTGTCTTATCGCGATGGGCGCGCACATTGAAGGCAATGGGACTTCTAAGCTGGTTATTCACGGTAAAAAGACATTGAAGGGTGTGGATTACTCGGTTATTCCGGATCGGGTGGAAGCGGGAACCTTTATGGTAGCCGCGGCGATTACCAAAGGGGATGTGCTTTTAAAGAAAGCCAACGCCTCACAACTGACGGCGGTTATCGACAAGCTTCGTCAAATTGGGGTAACCGTAGAGGTAACGCCCGAAGGCATTCGGGTCAAAGGCGGGGAAGGTTACAAACCGGCGGACGTAATGATTTTACCTTATCCCGGGTTTCCCACCGATATGCAGGCCCAAATTATGGCTCTTTTGGCCACGATTCCGGGCAACAGCATTGTGACGGAGACAATCTGGGAAAACCGATTCATGCACGTATTTGAGATGAACCGGATGGGCGCGGATATTAATATTGACCGGAGTCACGCGGTGGTAAAAGGTGTGAAGCAATTAACGGGAGCTCCTGTGATGGCATCAGACTTAAGGGCCAGCGCGGCGCTGATATTGGCCGGTTTGGTTTCCGAAGGTGAAACCCTGGTTCAGCGTATTTATCACTTGGACCGGGGTTATGAAAAGATCGAAGAAAAGCTTTCGGCTTTGGGAGCCGATATTAAGCGGATTAACTAAGAGGCGATGATGCGCATTTTAAATTACTCTAACTCCGAAGACAGAATGGCGATTGAAAAACTCATCCGCCGGGAGCCGTTGCTGTCCCTCCGGGGCGCGGGCAGTCGCGCCTCGTTGACCAAAAAGACTTTTGGCAAAAACTTAACTCCTGAACAAGTGGTTGACCGGGTGGTCAATGACGTGCGTCAAAAAGGTGATAAGGCGTTATTCGCTTATACCCGCAAGTTCGATGGGTTTGCCATCAACGCCAAGAATATCCAGGTCACCAAGGCAGAGATTAAAAGCGCCTTGATGAAACTTAAACCTTCCATGCGGGTTGCCATCGATCTTGCCATCAAGAATGTGCGGTTGTTCCATGAAAAGGAAAAGCCATCCCGTTGGTTCCATAACGGTCCCGAGGTGTCCATGGGCCAGCGCTGGGAGCCGGTGGACCGGGCGGGACTTTACGTGCCGGGTGGTTTAGCTTCCTACCCTTCTTCGGTCATTATGAATGTCATTCCGGCCAAAGTGGCGGGTGTGAAAGAAGTCGTGGTGGTCACGCCGGTCAAGAAGGATGGAAAGGTAAATCCCATTGTCCTGACGGCGGCCCATATGGCAGGCGCGGATACCATCCTCAAGATCGGCGGGGCCCAAGCGGTTGCCGCTTTGGCTTATGGGACCCGTTCGGTCCCGGCGGTGGATAAGATCACAGGGCCGGGCAATCTTTTCGTGGCATTGGCCAAGCGCAAGGTCTTTGGGCAGGTGGGGATTGATGGGTTTCCGGGTCCCAGCGAAGTGTTGATATTAGCGGATGGCACGGTGCCAGCCTCCTGGGCGGCTGCGGACCTTTTGGCCCAGGCCGAACACGATGAAATGGCCATGCCTTTATTGGCGACGACATCCTTGAGTTACGCAAAGGAAGTGGCTGCGGAAGTTGAACAACAGGTGCGGCGGTTGAACCGCCAATCCATCGCGATGGATTCCATTAAGAGTCGCGGCGCGGTGATCCTGGTGAAGAACCGGAAAGAAGCCCAGGATTTTTCCAACCGCTTCGCACCAGAACATCTGGAGATACTGGCCAGCGACGCTCGCGCATGGCTACCCGAATTACGCCATGCCGGGGCCATTTTTATCGGTCCTTATACCGCCGAAGCCTTTGGTGACTATACCGCCGGTCCAAATCACGTTCTGCCGACTGGTGGCACCGCCCGTTTCTCGTCGGGTTTGTCGGTGTTCGAGTTCCTCAAACGGACCAATATGTTGGAAGTCAAACCAGCGGGTCTCAAGACTTTGGGCCAAGCTACGGTCGATTTCGCGGAAGAAGAAGGCTTGGGGGCACACGCTCAAAGTATTCGCTTAAGGCTTAAATAAGAATTTGTTCGGCTTTTTTAAAATAATGGGATGTGAATATGAAAAGTAAAGTGCGTTTTAACTGGTTTCGTCCCGCTGTTCTCAAAATGAAGGGTTATATTCCGGGTGAACAACCAGGCGATCCGGCGGTTATCAAGCTCAATACTAATGAAAGCCCCTACGCGCCTTCCGCGTCTATTCTCAAAGCTTTTCAATATTTGGCGGATGACCGGTTAAGGCTTTATCCCGAACCATCTGCGGATACTTTGCGGCATGCTTTATCCGAACTTTACGACTGGCCGGTTGAGGGCATTTTGGTGGGGAATGGTTCGGATGAGATTCTTTCCATTCTTTTTGCTGCTTCAGTGGGTAAAGGCGATCTGGTTCAATATCCGGATTTAACTTACAGTCTCTATCCTGTTCTGGCCCAAATTCGAGAGGCCAAAACCAAAGAAGTCAAACTCGACGCTTCGTTTGATTTACCTTTTGAAAAATTTTCGACCAATGCCCGAATTACTTTTTTAGGCTATCCCAATCCACCTATCGGCAATTGCTTTTCGTTGAAAAAAATAGAAGCGTTTGCGCGTAAAACCAAGGGATTAGTTTTAATTGACGAAGCCTATGTGGATTTTGCAGATGGCAATTGTCTGGATATGGCCCGGTTTAATCCCAATATTCTTATTCTTCGGACCATGTCGAAGTCTTTCTCCATGGCAGGGGTACGATTGGGTTTTGTTTTTGCGCATCCTGAGGTTATTGAGCAATTGATGAAGGTAAAAGATTCTTATAACGTCAACCGGGTGACTCAGGCTTTGGGTTTGGCCGCTATTACTTCTGAAAGTTTGGAAACGGTAAAGAAAAACGTGAAGAAAATCCAGTTTGAACGCAACGGCATGACCGAGGCCCTTCGAAATATGGGTTTTTCCGTGCCGGACAGCCAAGCCAATTTCATATTAGCCACCCGCGCTGGCAAACCAACCGCCGAGAGTTTGTACAAAAATCTCAAAAATAAGGGCATTTTGATAAGATACTTCTCCCATCCAAGGCTTCGCAACTCGCTTCGGATAACTATTGGGACGCCGGAGCAGAATCATCAGCTTTTAACAGAACTTAAAAAGCTTTTGTAATTGGGAGAAGGTAATGGCTAAGCGCACCGCGACAATTCACCGTAAAACCAAAGAAACTGACATAACGTTGACTCTTAATCTGGATGGCTCTGGTAAACACGAGATTAAAAGTCCTGTTCCTTTTCTCAATCATATGCTCGAAGCCCTCAGCAAGCACAGCGGTTTTGATTTAACCGTGAAGGCTAAGGGTGACACTCATATTGACGATCATCATACGGTGGAAGATATCGGTATTGCGTTCGGTTTGGCTTTGTATAAAGCTTTAGGCGATAAACACGGTATTTCCCGCTATGGCCATTTTTATGTTCCGCTGGATGAGGCTTTGGTCCGCGCGGTAGTGGATTTGAGCGGCCGGAACTACATCAATTTCAGTCTGGATTTGTTTGTTAAAAAACGGATCGGTAACTTTGATACCGAATTGGTAGAGGATTTTTTCCGCGCGGTGGTTGATAACGGAAAATTTAATCTGCACTTGGAAAAAATCCACGGCCGCAACAGCCACCATATTGTGGAAGCGGCTTTCAAGAGCTTTGCCCGAGCCCTTAAAATGGCGACGGCCCATGACGCTAAAGTGAAAGGTGTTCCCTCGACCAAGGGAAAGATTTAAACACCTAACGCAGAAAACTCAAGAACACCTCTCATTTTCCAATACTCAACCTTTTCGCGTTGTATGAATGGGGAGTTTTAATGATTACGATAGTCGATTATGGTGTTGGTAATTTACATAGTGTGGCCAAAGCTTTGGAAAAAGTGGGTGCCGAAACCCGTGTAACTTCGGACTGGCATGACGTGGAAAAATCGGATGGAGTGGTTTTGCCAGGAGTGGGTGCTTTTAAGGATTCAATGGACGCCATGCATCGTTCGGATTTGGCCAAGGCGATCAAAGCTTTTATTCATACAGGAAAGCCTTTTTTGGGTGTTTGCGTGGGTCTGCAAATGCTTTTTTCTGAAAGCGAAGAGTTTGGTAAATCCAAGGGACTGGATATTTTTTCAGGCCGGGTGGTGAAGTTTGACCAGGGCCAAAAAGTTCCTCATATGGGTTGGAACCAAATCCAGATCAGCAAGGAGGGGAATCCCCTTTTAAAAGGACTCAAAGATGGAGATTTTCTTTATTTTGTGCATTCTTATTACGTTGTGCCGGAAAAAAAAGACATTACGGCTACCCAAACTTCTTATGGGTTGGATTTCACCAGTATGGTTTGGGAGAAAAATGTTTTTGGAACACAGTTTCATCCTGAAAAAAGCCAGGGGGTAGGGCTTAAAATTTATGAGAATTTTAAGGATTTAGTCAATAATTAACCATCCGGCGAAGAACGCTTAACCCATTCCCGATTTTTTTACTCACCGGGTGTTTTTATGGTTTGAACTTATTAAGGGGTTTTTTATGTACGTTATTCCAGCGATTGATATCCGAAAAGGCCGCGCGGTGAGGTTGGTGCAGGGTGATTTAAGAGATGAGACGGTTTATTCCCAGGAACCGGTTTCGGTGGCGAAACTCTGGAAACTCAAGGGCGCGAAACGTCTGCATGTCATCGATCTCGATGGAGCCTTTTCGGGCAAACTCTCCAATCTCGATTACGTCAAAGAAATCATCAAAGCCACTGACTTCAAAGTTCAAATGGGCGGCGGCATCCGTGATTTAAAAACGATTGAAAAAGTCATTAACACCGGAGTCAGTTCGGTTATTTTGGGAACTTCAGCGGTGCAAAACAAAGAATTCGTCAAGGAAGCAGTGAAGGAATACGGAAAATGTATCATCGCGGGTATTGACGCTAAAAAGGGAATGGTCGCGATTAAAGGGTGGAAGCAGGTCACCAAGGTGAACGCGGTTGATCTAGCGAAAGAAATGGAAGATTTGGGCGTATCCGCGATTATTTTTACCGACATTCAAAGGGATGGAATGATGGAAGGGCCAAATTTTAAAAGTACTAAAGAGCTGGCCCAGAAGGTTGATATTCCGGTCATTATCTCAGGTGGTATTTCCGGCTATAAAGACATCGAACATGCTAAGAAATTAGAAAAGTACGGCATTTCCTCCGTCATTATCGGTAAAGCGCTCTACACCGGAAAAATTGACCTGAAACTCGCCATTAAATTAGTTAAAGAACCAGTAGCGCCCACTAAAACCCGCCGAAAGAAGAAATAATGCTCGCCAAGCGTGTTATCCCTTGCCTGGATGTGAAAGAAGGCCGGGTCGTAAAAGGTGTGCGCTTTGAAAATCTGCGCGACGCAGGCGATCCGGTAGAAATCGCGAAACAATATGACGCCGAAGGCGCGGATGAATTGGTTTTTCTCGACATCACGGCGTCTTATGAAAAACGGGGTATCTTGCTGGATGTGGTCCGCCGTACCGCCGAGGCGGTTTTCATGCCGCTGACCGTTGGGGGCGGCATTCGAAACACTGAAGACATTCGTTCTCTCTTAAAGTCCGGCGCGGACAAGGTTTCCCTCAATACCCGCGCGGTGGAAAATCCCCAATTACTTCAGGATGGCGCTGAAAAATTCGGAACCCAGTGTATTGTTTTGGCGATCGACGCCAAGCGCAAAGACCCCAAGAACCCCTTAAAAGGTTGGGAAGTTTTTACCCATGGGGGCCGGACCGCCTCAGGCAAAGACGCGGTAGAATGGGCGAAAGAAGGCGTTCAGCTGGGAGCGGGAGAGATTCTTTTGACCAGCATGGATCAGGACGGTATGAAAAACGGATATGATCTGGAATTGACACGGGCGATTTCCGAATCGGTGAATGTGCCGGTGATAGCCTCTGGCGGGGTTGGTACATTGGAACATTTGGCCGATGGTATAACGCGAGGCAAAGCGGACGCTGTTCTCGCCGCTTCCATTTTTCACTATCGGGAATATTCGGTGAAACAGGCCAAGGAGTACCTTAAAACCAAAAACATTCCGGTGCGCTTATGAGCCTCAATGACACTTTGATTCAGCAGCTTCAAAAAGTCCTTCAAAACAACCTCAATACTTATTTTAGAACCGCGACCGAAGCAGAAAAGACTCCCGATAAAGTAAAAATCTTCGCTCAAAAACAATTGGATTTTTTCATTACAGGTTTGGCGAAAGAATCGCCTGAACTTCAAAAATTATGGGCCAAGGGCCACCCCTATCACGCCACCTTGCGGTTTAACGCCATAACTCGCTTTTATGATGTGTTAATCACAACGGCGGATTAACTTTGGGAGAAATATTTGAATAAGAGAATTTTTTTTAATTTATTATTTATACTTTCTCTTTTTTGGTTTGTGCTTTGGGTTTGGTCTGTCGCCTTTAATAACCGCCCTTGGCTTAATGGACTCGGCCTGGTGGCTTTTGTGGTGACAGGGCTATTTTTAGGAATCATTTATTTTTTCACTTTTAACGAGTGGCACGAACGCATCAAAACCGAAATTAAAACCTGGAAAAAGATACTTTCTTATGTGGCTTTGACTTTGGTGATGGTTTATGTCACTCATTTAATGATTTTGGGAGTGATTTGGGTTGGTAACTGGATGGGCAACCTTTATGGCACAGCTTTTTGGATTTTTTTCGGTTTTGTCCTTGGCGCGTTTGGTTTGTACAGCAAAGACCGGCTTTTCCGCAGGGTCAAAGAGCTTTTTATTTAAACCTCTGGTTTTCAAACTCGAAAAAGACTAATTTAACTCTCCACTATTCTTTCGGAGGCGTTTATGGGCTGGATCGACACTTTAAAATTTCAGGAAGACGGGCTTATTCCGCTCATTGCCCAAGATGAGAAAACAGGCGAAGTGTTGATGTTCGCTTTCGCCAACAAAGAGTCCCTGCAATATACCCTTGAAACCGGTAACGTCACCTATTGGAGCCGGAGTCGAAAAAAACTTTGGAAAAAAGGCGAAGAATCTGGAAATGTGCAGAAAGTGAAGGCCATTTATACCGATTGCGATAAGGATGTGGTTCTGGTAAAAATAGAACAAGTCGGCGGGGCGGCTTGTCACACGGGCAAAAGGTCCTGCTTTTTTAATGAATTATCTGGGGATAACTGGAAGGATGTGGGAGTCCAGGTATTTGATCCCGAAAAGGTTTACGGACACAAATGAGAACTTCTTTGAGCGTGAATTTGAATCGTTGGCGTTGCTCCTCTTGGCGTTAAACGTCCGGGGCTGCGGTAGCTGTCGTTCAAATTTATTCTAAACAAAGGAGATTTCATGAAAAACTCAGTTTCTTCCAACATTGTCCCCTCTTTTGAGTCTTTTACCCACTTAAGCCATCAATACAACCGCATTCCTGTGTCTTTGGCTTTCCAATCTGACCTGGAAACGCCTCTTTCGGTTTACCTCAAATTGGCCAAAGGTTCTCATGGTTTTCTGCTGGAAAGCGTTGAAAAGCATGAATTGGTGGCTCGTTATTCCATTGTGGGGTTGGAACCTTCCAGCATCTTTGAGGCTAAAAACGGTGTTTTGACCCTCAAAGAAGGAAAACGCAAAACTGTTTTAAAAACAACCAATCCACTCCAAACGATTCAAGAAAAAGTGGCGGGCATCCATCAGGCGCCCCTTGAAGGAACCACGGGGTTCCTGGGTGGTCTGGTAGGTTTTGTGAGTTATGACGCGGTGCGGTATTTTGAAAAACTGCCTTCGGGAAGACTGGACCTCTTAGTTTTGCCCGATCTTTATTTAATGATGACCGACCATCTGGTTTTGTTTGACCATTTGAAACGAACTATGAGAGTCATAATAAATGTGCCGGTAGATTCCAAAACCGATTTGAAAAGGGTTTATGAAGAAACCATCAAAAAACTGGAGTCGCTGATTCAGACTTTAGAAAAACCTCTGAAGGATGTGGCAGAAATTCCGGTGATGACAAGCCCGATACCGGCCAACGACGAACTTTTTGGTTTTAAAGCTAACTTGACTGCTTTGGGTTATGAGCAAATGGTCGATAGGTCAAAAGAATATATCCGTTCAGGCGACATTATTCAGGTAGTGGGTTCCCTGAGGTTTGAGAAAGAAGTCAATCTGGATGCGGTGACTTTGTATCGGGTGCTGCGGCGGTTAAATCCTTCCCCTTATATGTACCTTTTAAAAACCGAGGAGGTGGATTTAGTCGGATCCTCTCCCGAAATGATGATTAAGGTTCAAAATGGATTTGTGGAAACCAGACCCATCGCAGGCAGCCGCCCCAGAGGCAAAGATTATGAAGCGGATATGAAACTGGAAGAAGATCTTTTAAAAGATGAAAAAGAACTGGCCGAGCATGTGATGCTGGTGGATCTGGCCAGAAATGATTTGGGCCGGGTTTGCGACTATGGGACCGTCAAGGTCAACCAGTTTAAGCGGGTGGAACGCTACTCACATATTATGCACATAGTGTCGGATGTGACAGGGAGATTAAAATTAAATAAAAATGCCTATGACGCTTTTCAATCCTGCTTTCCGGCGGGAACCCTTTCGGGAGCGCCAAAGATTCGGGCTATGGAAATTATTGAAGAACTGGAACCTTCTCACCGGGGCGCTTACGGCGGGGCAGTCGTGGCTTTTGGGTTTGACGGAAATATGGACTCGGCTATTACCATACGCACGGCGGTCTTAAAGAGAACGGGTAAAAAAACAACCGCTTATGTGCAAGCGGGCGCGGGTTTGGTGGCCGATTCGATACCAGCCAACGAGTATATAGAATGCTGCAACAAGGCTCGGGCAGTGTTGATGGCGGTTCACCAGGCTGAAATCATCAAGAATTCGCGATAGGAGGAGCCATCATGATACTGGTCATCGATAATTACGATTCGTTCACCTATAACATTGTTCAATATTTGGGAGAGCTGGGCGCGAAAATAGATGTGGTCCGCAATGATGAAATCACGGTGGAGCAGATTGTCGAAAAGAATCCAACCCACATTTTAATTTCACCGGGGCCCTGTTCGCCCAAAGAGGCGGGTATTTCGGTGGATGTGATTCAGCAATTGGCAGGAAAGATTCCCATTTTGGGTGTGTGCCTGGGGCACCAAAGCATTGGCTACGCTTTTGGCGGGGAAGTGGTGAGAGCCAAAAACCTAATGCATGGCAAAACCAGCATGATTTCCCATGATGGGTTGGGTGTTTTAAAAGGTTTGCCCAATCCCTTTAAAGCTACCCGCTATCATTCACTGGTAGTCAAAAAAGAGACCCTGCCACTGGAATTAATCATTACAGCCGAAAGCGAAGACGGAGAAATTATGGGATTGCGCCACCAAAGTCTGGCGGTAGAAGGGGTTCAATTTCACCCTGAGTCGATTTTGACCGAGTCCGGCAAGCAGCTTTTACTCAATTTCATTCAGTCTTAACGGGTTTTTGGTTCAAAACGGTTTTTTCTTTGGGCAAAATATCTGTGTTAAACTGAGCCTCAATTTTCTAGAGGAGATGCCATGAACAAGTTAGTCTTTTTTTTAACCATGGTTTTGGCTTTAACCCCCTGCGTCTCGAGGGCTGTTTCGGATCAAGAGTGGCAAGATGCCCAAGAGATTGGTCAGCAATGGGTCAATCAACACAACTCGAAATTGAGTGATCTGGTAAAAAATACCGCCGGGAGCGTTTATTCCAAGAGAAAAAATCTACTGGTTCCTTCTTTACGGCCGCCTGAATTACTCAAGAAAGCTTTGAAGCTAGAAGAGGCGGATTCTTTCGGTATTCCAGCCCAAACCATCGCCGCGGATGGCGCGACGGTAGATCTGATGGAGCTTCACCGGACATTGATTGATTTCACGCCTGGAGATGGGTCTGTTTTTATCACCGCCGAATATTATGACGAGTTGAACCCTCTCCATTCCAGCTCGGATATCTACATGAAAATTGGACAAAAATATTTTCAGTTTTTTCACGGACAAGGGTACCGGAAAAGCGCCGAAATCCTTTCGCTGGATCAATCCGATAACGACTCGGTTGTCCTTTTTGACATAGGCTACTACGGAGGGGGAAGCCAGGTTCGGAAGACGATTTATGGTCTGGACAAAGGAGCGGTGGCCTCCATTTCCCAGACTCTTTTTGACAACCCGGAAAAAATCAGGAAAGAGGATTATGTCCGCGAAAAGTTGACCTGGACTGTTTCATTGGCGGGAGCGACTATTTACCGAGATATCTCCAACGATGGCATGATTGAAATTCTTAATTTGAGTGAAGAATCGTATCCGGTTGATCTGAAAGCCAAATTGCACGAGAAATATGGATTCATCAACACGGATTTCGTCGAGCCTTTTCGGAAAACGCTTACGATTTATCAGTGGAACGATCCCAAACAACAATTTGACGAACTAGGCGAATATTACTACTGAGCGGGCGGTTCATTGACTTGAACCGCCTGACACTCTTTTCTTGATCGGTTATGATTAGTTGACAAAGATTCCCCATCATTTAAATCGAAAAGCCCTTTGGAGCGTCTTAATAGGGATCACTTTGGCGGTGATTTGCTCGGCGATCGTCTGGATTTATGTTCAAGACCTTCATCGAGTTCAATACCACGTTACCTTTTACGGCAAGAACGGGCCGTTGGAGGTTGTCACCTCATCCCAAACGGTGGGGGAGGTTTTAAAAGAACAGGGTATTACGTTAAAACCACAGGATGTGGTGGCGCCGCCGGAATCCACGTTTCTTTGGGATGGTATGGAAATTGATTTAGGCATCGTAGAACGAAAGGTGAAAGAGGTTAAAAAAATAGTTCCCTATGAAACCCACACGGATTATACGGACACGATGAACGTGGGCGAGATTATCGATATTGATCCAGGGAAGAATGGGTCGGTAGACCAGCAAATCGAGTCCTTCTTTCTCAATGGGCAGGAAGCTTTCGAAAAAGTGGTGAAATCGACGGTTTTGGTTCCGACAAAGAATGCTAAAGTAATAGAAGGAACAGCTCTCCGGCAAAAACTTTATCCCCTGAAAAAGAGGGCTCGGGTCAAGAAAGTCATCGTTCTGGAGGCGACGGCTTATTATCCCGGCCCGGAAGATACCTGGCCCTATGCTTCCGGCACAACGGCTTCGGGACTTAAAGCGGGTTATGGTGTAGTGGCGGTAGACACGCGAGTTATTAAATTAAAAACCCTTCTTTACGTGGAAGGCTATGGATTCGCCATCGCGGCGGATAAAGGCGGGGCAATTAAAGGCGAGAAGATCGATTTATGCTTCGATACTTATGAACAGGCGGTTCAGTTTGGACGCAAGAAAGTTAAAGTCTATTTGCTGCGTTAAGCGGCTTTTTCTGTTTTTGCTTCTGGCGACCAGCGCTCAGGCGCAGTTTATCGCACCCGGATCGGGCGGCAATCAATTTGGCGGGTTTAATGACGCTAACGCCGGACCGACGGATACACCAACCTGGGACCCCATGATGCCGACTTACACACCCACGCCGACTCCCACTTACAATCCTTTCGCGACCACGACAGATACTCCAACTCCCGGATCACCCACGGATACGCCGAGCAATACTTTCACTCCCACCCAGACCGGAACGATTGATACCCCCACGCCGACAGCGACATACACGCCGATTATCTCCAGAGCCTCTTTGGTAATGCTGCCGACGGCTTATTCCAATGGACGAGATTATTGGAATGGATTTAACTGGGATATCGACTTCACCTATTACATTGGAAGTATTATTTCCCAGGACTATACCCAAGAGAATGGGTTTGATTCGCTCAATCAGATTAATGTCGTTCTTCTGACGAACGATATGAAGTACGGGTGGCTGGAAGACAACGGTGATATGCCAGGGATCGCTAGTGGAGTGATGTTGTCTCTTATGGCTCAGGTGGGAACGTCCAGTTTAACGGGTCCGACCCCCACTCCCAATGTCGGTGGGTCTTCCAGTGCCGCAGTTTCCACTGCGTCAGCCATTCAGGTTGTGCCCAGCATGGTGGGCGGGGTTTACACTGTCGTCAGTAAAAAACTGTCCAAAAACACAGCGGTTCACTTCGGATATATTTACGGGCTTCATGATTTATCAACCGGTTTGGGTTTGAATGTCTTGAACTATGGGTCAATCCTTCCTCTTTTTGCTCCCGGGTTAGCCCAACCTGTCTATGAATATCCAACCCATCTTTTTTATGTCGGTTTTAATACCCGCTTTTGGGACCGCAATTGGAAGTTTGAAATATGGAAACCCTTTTCCACCGATCCCAACAATCCTTACGAATCGAATCCTATTCTTTTTAATACGCTTATTGACGGACTTCCCATGGCGTTCAATATCGGTTACGAACGCTGGGATACGGGTTTCGCGGTTTTGGGCTACATCAACTTTCGATTACCGTTTTTACCCGCGGAATCGGATTATTAATTTTTTTCAGGAAAACCATGCCAGCCACTCAACATTATTCCATCCTGATGGTCGCGGGCGAAGTGTCCGGCGACACGCATGCCGCCGGTGTTATACGCCAACTTAAGCTAAGAAATAAAAAAATCAAAATTTTCGGCATGGGCGGCCCCCGAATGGCCAAAGCGGGAATGGAAGTCCGCGAAGATCTGACAAAACACGCCTTGATCGGCTTTTGGGAAGTTTTAAAGCATTACCCTTGGATCAAAAAGCGGTTTGATCAATGCGTCCAGTGGCTCGAAAAGGAAAAACCTGATCTTTTATTTTTGGTAGATTATCCCGGGTTCAACTTGAGACTGGCCCAAAAGGCTGAGGTGATGGGCATTCCGGTCTGTTATTACGTGGCGCCTCAGGTTTGGGCCTGGCATAAAAGCCGAATCGCTTTGATCCGCCGGGTAGTTCAGAAACTTCTTGTCATTCTGCCATTCGAGGAAAAATTTTTTCGTAAAGAAAAGGTTCGGGCGGTTTATGTGGGAAATCCCGTAGAAGAAGAAATGGTTTTCAAAAAAATACCCAGGACCCAAGCGATGAAAAAGTACGGTGTCGAGGGGGAGAAGTTCCCCCTGGTTTGCGTCATGCCGGGAAGCCGAAAGGGGGAGATTCAAAAAATATGGCCCCTCTGCGTGGAAACTTCCCGACTGCTTCGTCAAAAATATCCGGACGCGGGGTTTATTGTCCCCCGACCCGCAGGTTTAAGCCTGGATGATTACTCCGGTTTGGGTCCGGAAGATTCTTTTTTCTTTGTGGACGCGCCGGCTTATGATTTGAGAAGCGTTTGCGATCTGGCCTGGGTTAAATCGGGTACCAGCACACTGGAAACCGCTCTGTTGAAAACGCCCATGACGGTAGTTTATAAAGTTTCGTCATTTTCCGCCTTTTTGGCCAAGCGTTTTTTGAAAATTCCTTATGTATCTTTGGTTAATATTTTGGCGAAAAAAGGATTGGTTACCGAACTGCTTCAAGAAAAAGCCACTCCGGAAACTTTATTGAAAGAAACGTTAGCCATCATGGAAAATGCCAAAGTCCGAAAAACCCAGATCAACGGGTTTAAGGCCATCCAGAAAATACTGATTCATTCGAAAGCCTCTGAAAACGCAGCGATCGAAATCCTTGAACTTCTGGAGTCTCGGTCATGACCGCTAAAACCCACCAGCCGGGTTTTTTAGACTGGGTTATTATTTTAATCGCCACACCGTTGATCCATTTACTGGGATTAACCCTCCGTATAAAAGAAGAAGGGCAGGTTCAATTAGGGCCCCGGGCGCGTCAAAAAGAAGCTCCTCTTTGGGCCTTGTGGCACGAGACCATTTTGATGAGCGTCTGGTACCACCGGGATCAGGATGTGCGGGTGATGATTTCCGCCAGCCGGGATGGAGAGCTGATTTCCCGAATCGCCCGTTTTTTCGGTTATGTTCCGGTCCGTGGTTCCAGTTCCCGGGGCGGACGAGAAGCTTTGAGCGAATTGATCGGCCATTTGAAGGGGGGGCACCGCTGCGCGATTACGCCAGACGGTCCCCGGGGTCCGCGCCGTGAAATCAAAATGGGCGTGTTGAATTTGGCCCGCATGACCGGCTGTCCGGTAGTGCCCTTCGCTTTCGAGGCGGAGAATGCCTGGCGGCTAAAAAGCTGGGACCAGTTCATTATTCCAAAACCTTTCAGCCGCGCGGTTTTTGTCTATGGCAATCCGATCAAGGTTCCCCGGCACGGCGGTCCGGAATATTTAAAACAGATTCAGGCGGAATTGGACCGGATTACTTTAGCCGCGGAACAGCACTTTAAAAAATAGGATGATGATGAAAACTTTTTTTTTGATTTTCACTCTTTTTTTTCACGCGGGTCTTCTTCATGCCACTGAAAAGCTATGGGTGCCTTTGGGCCAGCCATCCGGCCAGATGATGGGGGAGGTTGTGGGTACGCCGGACGCCCAGGGAAAATCGGCCCTGGTAAGCGATTCCACGCCGGTTGCTACCGAAACAGCCGCGCCGAAAGTCAAAGACGGCCACTGGATTTATAAATACACCGATGGCAGCCCGGAAAGCGAGGGCGATTACTCGGCGGATAAAAAAGAAGGCGTTTGGAAATATTACCGGCACGATGAAACGGAATGCCGCGAGATGGAGTTCAAAGACGGCGCAATGACCGGCACCGCTGTTTTGTGGGCATCCGACGGAAGCCAGAAATATTTTGATCATCTGTCCGATCTGGTTCAGATGGCGGCTCCGTTGGATTTTAAAATAAAAACCATTTTACCTTACTGGATCGATTTGCTTGGCGACGGGAATCATCAGCTTCTGGTTATCGCGCGCTCCGATATCTCGTCTCTGGTTTTAGTTTTCGATAAGGATGGACATCTTTTGGACAGTAAGCCTTTTACGGGTCTGGTAGATGATTTTACTTTTGGGGAAATTAAAAAAGGAGGACCGGTTTGCTTCGGGTATGATATTTCGTGTGATGTCCAGCTGGGTGTCTGCCAGTGGGAGTTTGATATATGGGATGGGTCCAAGATGAAAACCGTTTTGCAATATCAGGGCTGGTATGGAAACAACAATCCTTTTGTGATGCCGGTGTTTCGGGATATTCAGGGAAAGACGGGGATTGTGACGGATAACGGAACCTTTCAATGGGATGAAACCGGACAGGCGTTTAAAAAAGTCTCGAATGATTCGGCGACGCCTAAAGTGACGGAACTTGTAACGCCGACGGCTCCATAAAACGTTCAAAAGTGAAGAACGCCATGAACTATACCTTATCTAACCGGATGTCGGTGGGGCTTTACCGCGGCCTAATGTTTTTTCTTTATGTTATCTTTCGGATTGTTGGTTTGTTTTACCGCGCCGAAGGTTTGAGCGAGCGGTTCGGTTTTTATTCCCTGAGTGAGTTGAAAAAAATGTCCGATGGGCCGCGGATTTGGCTTCACGCCGCCTCCGCGGGCGAAGTTAACGCCATAGCGCCCTTTTGCGAAGCTTTCCGAAAAGTTAATCCCCAAACCCAGATCATCCTAACGGTTACCTCCCGAACGGGAAAGAAATTGGCCCAGGACAAGGGAGCCGCGGACGCTGTATTCTTCGCTCCGCTGGATATGGGGCCCTGCGTTAAAAGAGCTTTTAAGGCTTTTCAACCCACAGTGTATCTTGTCGCCGAAACCGAGTTTTGGCCCCGTATTTTGCTTTTCGCGGCCCAACGCAAAATCCCCACTTTGCTTTTAAATGGGCGCATATCGGACAAAAGTTTTCCTTTTTATTTTTGGTTTAAGAGCCTCTTTGCCCCGGCGCTCAACAGTTTTAGCCATTGTTTTGTCCAAACGGCGGACGATCTTAAAAAATTAAGGACTCTGGGTATTTCGGAGGACAAGGTTTCGGTGGTGGGCCAACTGAAGTACGATTTATCGCCGCCCGAATCCATGGCAGTGCAGAAATTCAAGGAAACGTTGAGCCTGCTTCTAAAAGATATTTTGTTTACTTTTGGTTCTGTGAGGACGGGAGAAGACGATCTTTTAATACCGCTTATTCCCGAGCTGCTGAAATTATCCCCCGATATCAAAATCCTTTTAGCGCCGAGACATTTAAAAAATATTCAGATGGTTCAAGAAAAACTGAAGAAAATAGGGGTATCCAGCACCCTTCGAAGCCAAATGAAAATTCAGACTATTCCTGAGAAAGTGATTATCCTGGATACTATGGGTGAACTAGCCCAATCCTACGCTTTTTCCCGCGCGGCTTTTGTGGGTGGGACACTGGTTCCCATCGGCGGGCATAATTTAATGGAGCCGGCTTTGGCCGCGGTTCCAGTTTGTTTTGGACCCCATACCAATAATTTACCTGAGGCCGCCGCGGCTTTGGTTCAATCCGGCGGTGGATTTCAGGTTCAAGAAGCGTCCCAACTGCTGGGGTGTTTTAAGCAGTTTTTAGATGAGGACTTTGCCAAACAGGCTGGTAAAAAAGCTCATTCTTCCGTAATCTCAATGAGAGGGGCCACGGAAAAAACGGTTCAGGGTGTTTTGAACTGGTGGCCGTCCGAATCGTGAGGGTCAAACGATGAATTCCTGGGAAGATACCTATCTAAATTTTATCGGCGAAAAGCACAGCGGGTTCCGCAAGAACCTGGGGTTCGCCTGTCTTAAATTTTTATCATTTTTATTTCTAACCGGCTGGTGGCTCCGCAAAGCGGTTTACCGGTCGGGTCTTTTGCGCCGCAAACGGCTTTCCTGTCCAGTCATCAGTGTCGGCAACCTCACTACGGGCGGCACGGGTAAAACTCCCCTGGTGATTTTTTTAGCCAAACATTTTTCCCAGCAGGGTAAAAGGGTGGCGGTTCTTAGCCGGGGTTTTGGCCGCAAGACGGATGCTTCCTCTTTGGTGTGGGTTTCGGACGGCACAACCATCATGGCGACCGCGGAGGAGGGAGGAGACGAACCGGCCCTTATCGCCAGAAATGTTCCCCAAGCCGCGGTCATTGTCTGCAAAGACCGCTACCGGGCGGGACTGGAAGCGATGAAAAAATTTAATCCTGATCTTTTTATCCTGGATGACGGCTATCAGCGCCGTTTTGAGCTTCACCGCGATCTTGATATTTTGACTATTGATGGCACCAATCCTTTTAGCACGGGATGGGTTCTGCCCGCTGGGTTATTGCGTGAACCGCTGGATGCCCTGTCTGAAGCGGATGTTTTCGTCATCAATAAGGTGAATTTGTGCCGCAGCCCGGAGGATGTACGCACCGTGCTTCAACGGCATAATCCGAGGGCCTATCAGGTGGAAGCCCACTACAAACCGGGTGTTTTAAGAGACTTTCAAACGGGGAAAGAAATGAAACCCGCGGCTTTAGACAGAGTGTCTGTGGGGGTTTTTTCCGGTGTGGCCAATTCACTTTCCTTTGTCCGCACTCTGGCGGATTTTAAAGTGCTGGTCCACCATTCGTACAATCTGCGGGATCATTTCGCTTACACACGAGAGAATTTGACCGAGATTTTAAGGGACGCCCATATGAGAGGACTCCAGTATCTGATCACAACTGAAAAAGACGAGGTGAAATTCCCCAAAGATATTCAGATGCCCATTCCCATTCTGGTTTTAGAAATCCAATGGGAGGCGGTTCATGGAAGAACCCAGTGGGATTCCATTTTGAAGACCATTTCCCTTAGCTGCGCGTCTCTCGCGTGACGGTAAAACAGAAATGAATCACAACAAAGAGCGCTTATTGGTTCTTCGTTATTCGTCTTTGGGGGATGTGGTTTTGACCAATCCGGTTTTGGATCGTTTAAAAGCCGCTTATCCTCAAGCCGAAATCTATTTCGCCACCAAAGAACGCTTCGCTTCCCTGGTGCAATTTCATCCGGCTGTTTCAAAAGTTATTCCTCTCACAGGCGGTGGATTTTTTCTGTTTTTGAGGCATCTGCGGGCAATCCAGGCGCTGAAACCCACCATGGTTTTAGACCTGCATGATTCGCTGCGTACCCGATTACTGCGGTTTTTTTGGGGTAAAGCCAAGATTTCGGTTTATGAAAAAGAAGCGGTTCAACGGCGTCTTTTGGTCAAAAAAATTCAAACGAAACCCAGCATTCCGACAGTCCGCAAATATTTAAAAGCCTTGGAGGAATGGGGCGTTTTTTCTCCTGGCCATGTTCCCTGCGAAGTTCATGTTTCGAAATCCGCTCAAAAATTCGCGGCGGATTATTTAAAGAAACATAAAGTGGGAAAAACTGAAAAAGTGGTTGGTTTGGGTCCCGGCGCGACCTGGAAGACCAAACAATGGCCGCCCGAATATTACGCCAAGCTGGCGTCTCAATGGGCTGAGAAAAAAGCCAGGCTTATCTGGTTCGGTGACAGTAAAGAAGAGAAACTGATTTTCTCTATTCAATCCCAAATGACAGTTCCGGTTTCTCAAAGGGGATTGATCGCGGCGGGAAAGCTTTCGTTGGAACAATCCGCCGCCCTTTTGGGCCGGTGCGATGTTTTTATCGGCAATGACTCGGGACTGATTCATTTGGCCTCGGGACGGGGAGTTCCGGTTACGGTCATTTACGGCTCCACCACCCCCGCTTTAGGGTTTGAGCCCTGGGGAAAACATCAGATCGCCGAAGTGAAGGGTTTGGACTGCCGCCCCTGTGATGTGCACGGCAAAAAGGCCTGTCCCCTGGGGCATTTTAAGTGCATGAAAGAATTGTCGGTGGATCAAGTTCAGTCCAGAGTAAAGGCGTGACCCGCTGAAAACGTGGGGAGAAAGCGGTAATTAAATTGAATCAGCCGGTTGGTGTTGACCTAAAGGCAATCCGCACGATTGACCACGAGTGTGTCGGCTGTTCCACGGCGGCTAAGTCCTGCTGCGCCAAGTATGACGTTTGCGTGACCGATGCCGAACTCAAGAGGATTATTCCTGTGCTGCCCGAAATTTCGAAATTATGCCCCCATCTCAAAACCGAAGAGGGTTACGCAAACGTTTTTGAGGAAGTGGAGAAGGGTTTTTACTCCATCGACACCCACGACGATGGACTTTGTGTGTTTGCCCATAAGACTGATGGACTCATCCGCTGTTCCCTACATACGGTGGAGAAGAATCTGGGCCTACCCCTGGGTAGTGTAAAACCATCAGTTTGTATTCTTTTTCCCCTGACTTTTTCCGAGGCAGGCAACGTTTTGACCCTTCATGACGACGCGCTGGGTTGCGACTGCAGCTCGCTCCGCCAGAAACCTTCGAACCTGGTTTCTCCCGAATTGCTGGCGACTATCCGGCATTTTGGCGGAGAAATGCCAGTCTGACGCTTCCTAAAGGCTTTGTGTTTTCCTTTATTTAAACAAATTTAACCGTCGGTTTTTGCCGGTTGGATTTTATTTGATATCATTGGACATCATTTGAACATTTGTAAAAAGGAACGAAAAACATGATCAAGTCCATGGGGGTCTTTCTTTTTGTCATTCTTCCGGTTCTGGGATGGGGTCAGACACCGACGGTTGCTTCCAATTCTTTTCCCAACAGCATCAATTGGTCCACTTCAGGCCAGAATTTCAACTATGCCGGCCGCCATTTTCAATCTTCCGCATTGATGAACAAAAAGTTATGGATTATCGGCGGGCTGTCCTCGGGAAAAGTCATGTCCGATGTACTCTATTCGACCGATGGGTTGAATTGGAACCAAGCCACCCCCAATGCCGCTTTTGGGCCCAGATGGGGCCAGGCCTCAACGGTGTTTAACGCGGGTCAAGGCGACGAGCTATGGGTGATCGGCGGGACTGACGGTAAAACTTTTTTAAATGATGTGTGGAATTCAACCGACGGCGTTACCTGGAATTTGGTCACGGCCAACGCGCCATTTGCGGGGCGGGTACGCCATAACTTGGTGGTGTTCCAGCATAAGCTGTGGCTCATCGCCGGTAAAAATCCAACGACTTTTCTGAATGACATCTGGTCTTCGCCGGATGGGAAAAACTGGACCCAGGTTACTCCGCCGCAAGCCTTCTCTCCCCGCTATTCGGCGACTTTGACGGTTTACCATGGCGGTCTATGGCTCATTGGCGGTCAGGCTTCCACGGGAGCTTTGAGCGATGTTTGGTTTTCGCCGGATGGGACGAACTGGTCTAATAAGGCGGCGCAATCAACTTTTCCCGCGCGCTCCAGCCATAGCGCGGAAGTTTATCAGGATCTTCTCTGGGTTTTTGCCGGACATGATGTGGGTGTGACTACGGACTTTAACGACGCCTGGTGGTCTTCGGATGGAAGCGCCTGGCATCAGTCGGTTCCTGTCGGCGGTTACACACCCCGGTGGGCTCAGTCGAGCGCAGTTTTCAAAAACCAGGTTTGGGTCGTCAGCGGAGCGGAAGGGCCCAAGGAAAAACCGGTGGATGATTCCGATATTTGGGACATGAGTTCCGGGTCGGCCGCAGCGCAGGCCGCCGTTACCGTTTCGCCGATTGTTTCTGCGGTTATTTCCCCGGACGATATTCATTCGGGTCAACCGATTCAGCTTCTTTTGACGCTCTCCCAACCGGTTACGGTTCAGTGGACTGTTTTTTCCCCATCGGGTGAAAAACTGTTCGAGGTGATTAAACAGGGAGGGTCGGGGATGAACACCCTGTTTTGGCCTGGTGCCAATGTGAATCAACCCGCGGGTAGTTATTCTTACGCGATTGAAGCCGAAGGAGCATCTCCCGCCACCGTGACGGGAAATATTTCCATCGCGCCCTAAGTGAAACCGCTTCGGTTATAAATGGGTGAAAAGTTAAATATCGGAGAGGATATCCGAATGGTCTTCGTCGGATAAAAGAATGTTGGTAGTTTCGGCATGAGGCTCGTCGGTCAAAAGAAACGGGACTTTGATCCCATCCATTTCATGGGTTTCACTCACGGTGGGGTTGGAAATAGCGAACATGTAGGAATCCATGTCAGCGTTATCCGCCTTGTTTTGGTGGTAGAGCACGCCTGTTAGGGCTACGCAAAAACAGGTGGCGAAAGCCATCCATCCGCCGACGTGGGCCCATGGTCTCCAAGTAGTGGAGTTCCAAAAGTGTTTTTGACGTTTCTCGATACGGTCTTCAATCTTAAACATGACCCTGTCAAATAGAGCGGTTTCGGCCGAAACTCGACCCATCTTTTTCAGTTCCCGGCTGATTTGTTCATCTTTCCAGGTTTTCCGCATGGCTTCCTCAAATTCTCTGTAAATTTCACGGATGAAAATTTTTCATCACCCGAAAAACTATTAGAAGAGCGGTGAACGCGGCTGCGCGCGGAAGACAACAATTCTCAATATAATTTATATTAATGAGTTGTCTGCGTTTTAACCGCGCTCACCGCTCCTCGGGTTTGTCCCCCCGTCTTTGCAACAACCAAGCAACTATTGATAAAGCATTTGTCGTACCAACTTTACTAAGACCAGCGCTGTTTAAAAAACGGGGTTTTTTATGAAGAAAAAAACAGCAACCGATTTTAGGAAGAGCGGTGGATGTAAAAAGGCTTACAGATTTGTAGAAAAATACTTGGATTTTTTTTGTTTTGGATGACGTTTGTGTTGAGATCGGTTTCAAACGTCCGCGTTGGAAGGCGAAAGGTTTCTGTTTTCATCGCAAGACTGAGTTGCGATTCCGAAATCAGAATTAAAGTAATGCTTCGTGATATTTAAATAATTTTCGGCAAATTAGATAGTTTTTTAGAACTCTAAGGGCTCTTTTAAATGCAATTTACCTAATTTCGGCCATGGGATTACTTTTGGGCTAAAATACCATAATGAATTCGACTCCCATTTATACCAACATCCTCATCCGCGTTCCCAATTGGCTGGGGGACAGCATGATGGCCACGCCGGTGGTATCGGCGGTGCGCAAAGCTTTTCCCCAATCGAGCATCACCATCCTTTCCAAGCCCAATATGGCTCCTTGTTGGAGAGGTTTTTCCGAACTGCGTGAGGTTTTGGTGATCGAAAAAGGTTTGGGCGGGACGATCCGAACCATTCGTGAAATCAAAAAACGCAAGTTTGACGTTGCACTGACCCTGCCGACCTCCTTTTCATCCGCCTTTCTGCTTTTTGCCGCTGACATACCGGTTCGCGTCGGCTGGGGCGGGGAGGGAAGGGAACTCTTTTTATCGAACGTGATTCCCGCGCCGGTGCCCCGGCAAAAGCACCTGGTTTGGGAATATTTGGAACTAGTCAGGCAGGGGCTGGGAAGGCCTTTGATTCAAAAAACCGTCAAACTGGCTTTCCCGATTGATTCGAAAAGCAAAAAAGAAGCGCAGAAATTATTAAAGTCCCTCAAAGTGAACCCCCAATGGGGTTTGGTGGCTTTGGGGCCGGGGGCGACCTATGGCCCGGCGAAGCGGTGGCCGCTGGGTTATTGGAAAAAGTTGATCGCGCAAATGCTGGCAACCCGTAAAGAAACCCTGTTGGTTTTGGGCGGGCCGGAGGAAAAAGAGTATTTGGAAGAGCTGTGGAAAGAGTTGCTGGGCAAACAAGCCCCTAGGCTGGTGTCGCTGGTGGGAAAAACATCGCCCCAGACGCTGGCGGCGGTGTTGGACCAATGCAAACTTCTGATTACCAACGACACCGGGCCCATGCATGTGGCGGCGGCGGTGGGCATACCTACGGTGGCGATCTTTGGCTCGACCTCTCCGGCCTGGACAAGGCCCTTTGGGCTGGGGCATGAAGTGATCTATAAAGCGGTGGAATGTAGCCCCTGTTATCAGAAGACCTGCCCGATCGGGTATATTTGTCTGAACCGGATTACGGTGGATGAGGTTTTGAAAGCGGCCCATAAGCAATTAAAGGGTGGCGGGGTAAAGGGCGAAAAACCGCCCAAAGGGGTTTTGGTTTGAAGAGAATTTTGATCGTAAAATTAAGGCCTTTGGGCGACGCCGTTTTGGCGGGAACCTGTTTTGAGGCGGTGCGGGAGGCTTTTCCGAAAGCTTGGATTACCGCGCTGGTACAGCCGCCTGCCCATGAGCTTTACAAACAAACCGAATGGGTCAACGAAGTGATGGCTTACCACCGGGGAGCCATTGACCGAAAATCTTTTTTCACCCGTGTGACGAAAAACTACAAGATCACCCAGGCGATTAAAAAAAGACACTTTGACCTGACGATTGACCTTTCGGCTTCGCACCGGAGCGCCCAGTTAATTACCTGGGGTCAGGCCGGTTTTAAAATCGGGTTAGGCCTGCCGGGCATTAAGGGTTTTTACGATTTAAGCGCCCCCGCGGAGGATGAGATGAAAGTTTCAGCCACCGAACTGGACAGGCGGGTGCTGGCTTTGATCGGGCTGACGCCCAAACCCCATGACAGACCGGGCGGCTATTGGCCTGTGCTGGCAGAGATGGCCGAGTACGCGGATACCTTTTGGAAAGCCAACCAATTTTCGGAACACGATGTGGTGGTGGCGCTGAATCCCTTTGCCAGTTGTATGACGAAAGAATGGTACCCCGATAAATGGGCGGTGGTGATTAAGGAACTGTTGGCCAACGGGGTGAAACTTTATTTCACCTGCGCGCCGCTGGAAAGAAAGGGACTGGAGAAGATAGAAAAAGCCATCGGCAGGACTTTACCGGTTTACGCGGGAAGCGCCCTGGGACCACTGATGGGGCTTTATAAAAAAACCACGGTAGTTCTGAGTGTGGATTCAGGTCCCCGGCATTTGGCGGCGGCGGTGGGAACCAAAACCTTGACCATCTGGGGGCCGGAGCCGGTGAATCGTTGGCATCCCTATTATATAGAGAACCACCCCATCGCGATGAAGGCTGTTTTTTGCCGTCCCTGCGGGCTGAGCGTTTGTATCGAAAAAAAACATGAGTGCATGGCCCAGCTGGAACCGGCCCAGGTGATGCTTGAACTGAAACAACTGCTCAAGCGGACGGTGGGCGTTTGAGCGTGAAAGAAATCAATAAAATTTTGATCATCCGCCCCAAATTTTTGGGCGATTTGGTATTGGCCACCGGGCTGGTGGAGGTTATTCATCAAAACAATCCCCGGGCCGAAGTCTGGTTTTTAAGTGAAAGCGGTTATGCCGAGGCTTTGGCCCATCACCCCAAAGTCGCGGGCGTATTCGCCTTTGACGCCAAGCGCAAGAACAACCCTTTTTATCTTTTGGGTCTTTACGGAGAAATGGGCCGTCAGCAATTTGACGCGGTGCTGGACCTTTTTGGTAATCCCCGATCAGCACAGATGACTTTTTTCAGCGGAGCCAAGACGAGGGTAGGCTATAACTTGCGGGGACGGCGCTGGGCTTATAACCTGATCGCGGAGCCTTCGTCGCCGCTTTTACCCTCTGGACGCAGGCGAGTAATCGAGTCTTATCTGGATCAACTGAGGGCTTTGGGTTTTACCAATGGGGTATATCAGACATCGCTACAGGTTAACGATGATGAAAAGCTTTATGTACGCAGGCTGTTTGACCGAGCGGGAATTAAGCTGGGAGATAAGGCCGCTGTTCTGACGCCGGGAGCCTCCTGGCCGGCCAAACACTGGTCCTTGGATAAGTTTATCGAACTGGGCTTCATGCTGCAGGCCCAGCATATCCGGCCTATTTATATCTTTGGCCCCAAGGAAGCGGACCTGGCTCAGGAATTTGAAGGGCGAATGAACAAGGACTGGCTTTACCTGAACCAGCCCTCGCTCAGGGGTTTGATGGCTTTTATTGAGGCGGCAGACATTTTGATTTCAAACGATTCGGGTCCAATGCATATCGGCCCCGCGGTGGGGACGCCGACTTTAGGAATTTTTGGACCCGGCGAGCCCGAAGTATGGTTTCCCTATGAGGAACCACATCAAGTTCTATATGCAGAAGTAGCCTGCAGCCACTGTGGTTTAGAGGCGTGTCCCTGGATGACCTGTATGGACCGGTTATCCTCGGTGGATGCTATGAAGAAGGTGCTGGAGATGCTGGCTTAATCTCAATTAAGGGTAATCGATGAAACTCACCATTAACCGATTTCAATTTGTCATTTTGTTCGTGATGCTTTACGCTTTTAGAACTTTTTTTGGGTTATCCAAACTCTTTTACGGCGATTCGGATATTAACCGGGACGCGCTTCAAACTTATTTGATCGGTCTGAAATTTTACACCACCCACAACTGGCCCTACTTTGGGCCGGACCAATATGACCAAACTACCGGGTTTCATTTTCAAATAGCAGGGGCTTTGGAAGGGCTGATGGTCGGACTGCCTTTTTATATTTGGCATATTCCAGAAGCGCCTTTTTTATTTCTTAATTTATTGTCTCTGACGGCACTGGCCTTATTGGCTTGGTATCTGAGCAAAAAGTTTAAAAATCTGTCCATGACTTTTATTCTTGTCTGGCTGGCCCTGATGCCCTGGACATTGAACCAGTCCACTCACGTTTTCAATGTTTCTTATCTTTTGTTCGGCAGCGTGGTATTTTTTTTGGGCTTCTTTGAAGCGGTTCCGGAATTTTCAAATGGATGGTTTTCGGCTGCCTGGGCTTTTGCTTTGATGGGTTTTGGACTTTTTTGGGATATGCAGTTTCATCAGTCCTGGGTTTTACTGGTGCCTTTTCTGTTGGGAGCCTGGGCTTGGCGTCGAAAATTCAAATTGGATTCGAAAGGCGAACTGATGGGTTTTATATTAGGCTCGATTTTACCTTTTGATTGTTTATTGCCTACCCTGCTTCAGTATGGTGTTTTAAAACCCGGGGGCGGATTGGCTCACGCAGCCACCCTATTTCATTTTGACAACTTTAAAATGGTTCTTACTATTTTGGCCCGCTATTTGTCTCTACCGTCTTTTGAGATGCCCCGTTTTATGGGAGGGAGTACAGCGGAAAGGTGGGCCCTTTTATTGCAAATACCCTTTGTAATTCCAACGGGGTTTTTTTTGTTTCTGGTAGGTGTGATTCAGCCCTTTGTTCTGTTGTTCTTTCCGTGGTTTGACGAGAGGAAAGATCGGGGAACGCGGCGATTATATGGCTTGGCGATGTCGGGCTTTTTGCTGGTTTGGGTTTGTTTTTGGTTTTCCACCACAGGCCCTTCGGCTCACATGTATTACGTTCTTTTGCCGATGGTGGCCGCCTATTCTTTCGCGGTTTGGGATCAACTGGCTTTAAAACCTTTTGCGCAGGGCTTGGCGGTTATTTGTATCTTCGCCTCCCTTTGGTTTCAAACGGGAACGGCTTGCCAGCAAATCAGCGGCGATTCCCTGTATCAGGACAGGAACCGGATTGTTCAGGCGATCCATGAAAAAGACTATCAACTCCTTGCGCCCAGGCGTCCCTGGGTCATTTATTAAGCGTTGGACATCTGAACTAGAGTTAATTTCCTCTTTACCAAGCTTTCCCTGTCAGAGCCTTTTGCCTATAATGCACCCACTTTTATCCCCCTATCGAGGAGTTCCCCGTGTTCGGCAAAGGCAAAATTTGGATGGACGGCAAATTAGTGGATTGGAAGAAAGCCCAAATCCATGTTTTGTCGCATGTGGTTCATTATGGCTCCAGCATTTTTGAGGGACTCCGCTGTTACCAGACCAAACAAGGGTCGGCTATTTTTCGTCTGAAAGAACATATCGACCGTTTATATGATTCGGGCAAGATTTACCGCATGAATATTCCCTACACCAAAAAACAATTCATGGATGCGGTGGTCAAAGTGGTGAAGGTTAATAAGCTCAAATCCTGCTACATCCGCCCGGTAGTCTTTCGCGGTTACGGCACCATGGGGGTTAATCCTCTCAAGAATCCCCTGAACTGCGCTATTGCGGCCTGGAGCTGGGGTACTTATCTGGGTGAAGAGGCTTTGGAAAAAGGAATTTCGGTCCGTATTTCGTCCTGGCACCGACAGGCGCCGAACACTTTTCCGAGTCTGGCCAAAGCGGGAGGCAATTATTTAAATTCCCAGTTGATTAAGATGGAAGCCCTGCAGGACGGCTTTGACGAAGGTATCGCTTTGGACAGCTATGGCTACGTTTCAGAAGGATCAGGCGAGAATGTATTTATCGTCAGGAATGGGGTTATTTTCACCCCCCCGACCAGCTCAGCGATTCTACCGGGAATTACCCGACACTCGATGTTTGTGATCGCCCGTGAGATGGGCATCGAAATCCGCCAGCAGGTTCTACCTCGCGAAAGTTTGTATATCGCCGATGAAGTGTTCTTGACCGGTACGGCGGCGGAGCTGACGCCGGTTTCAAAGGTGGACGGTATTGTGGTCGGCAATGGCAAGCGGGGACCGGTTACCGAAAAACTTCAAACCGCTTTCTTTGATATTTTGAGAGGGGAAACACCCGATCGTTTTGATTGGCTGACTCCTGTTGAATAAATAGGAATGTCCCTACCCGCGACTGAACCGAATCGGATTTTGCTGATCCGTCTTAAGGGTATCGGGGATGTAATTCTTTCCACGCCGCTGTTTCGAGCTCTCAAGAAAAAGTATCCCTCGGCTCAGATTGACCTGGTCACCCGGGCTCTTTGTGAACCGATTGTGCGACATAACCCCTATTTAAACCGTGTCATTATTTACCCTGAAAAACCGGCCTCTTTGGGTCAAATGGCTCAGTTTGTGACAAGACTGCGGGGCGAAAAATATGACTGGGTGATCGACTTAGCCGCTGAGCCTAGATCCGCCTGGCTGACTTTCTTTACCGGCGCTCCTTTGAGGGGGGGCTACGCTTTTCATCTTCGGCAATGGGCTTTCAACCGCAGGATCCCCAAAAATAAAATCCGCAAATACCAGGCTGAGGTGAATTTGGATATTATACGGGCGCTGGGCGTACCGGACCAGGGCAATCAAACCGAAATTATTTTGGACCAGGATGATAAGAACTGGGCGGAGCAGTATTTTGCGCGGACTGAAATTAAAAATCTAAAATTTCGAGTGGGATTGAACCCCACCGGAACCTGGCCTTCCAAACGCTGGCTGTCGGCTTATTGGAAAGAATTGATAAAACTAATTAACAAAGAACTCGGAGTGAAGCCCATCCTGATCAGCGGGCCCGGTGAAGAGGGGTTGATCGAAGAGATACGGGCAGGGGTTGAGGACTTGAGTCTGGTGAAACCGCCCACAACCCTTTCGCAGGCCGCGGCTTTTGTGTCCCATCTGGATTTGTTGATCGGCAATGACGGCACACCCCAGCATCTTGCCCAGGCCTTTGGCACCAAAAGCCTAACCCTTTGCGGACCTCACTGGGGAATGAGCTGGACCAAGCCCGGAGATATGAGACACCGTTATCTTCAATACTTCTTAGATTGCGGGCCCTGCGATTTGAACGTCTGTCCTTTTCCTCCAAAAGCCGAAAACGGCGGACACGTTCATCAGGAATGTCTGGTAAAAATTACACCCCAGACGGTTATGGGCGTTTTAAAAGAGATGTTAGCGTTGTAAAGAGCAGTCCCGCCAAAGTCAGCAGGCTCACAAATAAACCGAATCGGAAACTAGCCGGTTCATAACGCAGGTCCACGGTTTGACCGCCTTCCACCGGGACGCATTGAAATAAACTATCCGCTAAAAGTAAGTCTTTGGGTTCGCCGTCAACCCAAACCCTCCAGCCGGGCATGGCGTTTTGGGTGATGATCAAATAACCTGATTTTTGGGGAGGGATGACGTAATGGTTTTCCCCGTCTATCTGACCGGAAAAGGCGTATTGAGATGGATAAGAGGCTGGTTCTTTTTCCAAATAGAGTTTGGTTTCAGGATTGCTTTTGCCGGAAGCGAAATTTTTGAAAATTTCTTTGCGTACTCCCGAAGAGACATCGCCCTTATAAATAAAAGCTCTTCCCAACGAGTTGGGGTTTTTCCATAAAGTCCAGCCTTCCAGCGTTCCCGCTTTGATAAAGGGTTTTGGCATTTGGTTTTTGTTTAAAAGAAGCGCGTCCACGCCCAACAAATCCAGGAGATGGCCCTTGGCATAGGGGAAACTGTATTTGAAATAGAGCTGGGTATCCATCACGCTCCAACTGGGCCAGGTGGAACTGTAAGCATTGGCCAGGGGCAAGGAAACGTAGAGGTTGGAATTGGGAACGAAATATTTGAAATGCAGTTTCAATTCGGGATCGGGTAAGGGTTGGTACAACTGGCCGCTTTCTTTTTCGTCCACCAAAACCAGGAGCCGCCCGGAATTTAAGTTGTTTTTAACCGTTTGAATTTGAGCGGTTTCGCCGGACGGCAGAAGATTTCGTTCCAGTGGATGAGACCAAATGGGTATGACAAGGTCCGCAACGGCGATGATTAAAAGGAGCCACTTCCAATGAACTGCCTTGGGGTAAAGATTTTCCCACAAAAGTCCAAAGGCGATGAGTTCCACAAAATTCAACAAGACCCAAGCTTTGGCTGGTTCCAAAAAGGCAGGATTGGAGATATGTAAGAGATAGAAACAGTAATCAAAGAAGCCAAAAGTCCAAAGGCTGATGGCCAGCATGCCAAAAACCCAAAATCGGGTGAGCATGGCCCAGTCTTTGAAACGAAAGAGGCTGAGAAGGAAAATTGCCAGAGGAATGAGGCCGATATAGAGATTGAAATAAAAATAAGTAGGAGAAACCACATAATCGGGCAAGCCCTTTTGAGCCAGCGCGTTGGGATTGATCCAGGTAAGTAGGTTGCCGAGAGGCAAAACAAAGTCGGGATTGTCTTTGACGGCGGGAAGACGCAGCGCCTGGAAAACAAAATACTCCAACGAGGGAAGCCATTGAGCGATGGTAGCCAGAAGTGCCAAAACCATGGGGCGGATGAGTTTTCGAATAGAGTGAAAACAAGTGACCGCGTAGAGAAAAAGACCCAGGAGGGTGTAAAGAAGCGTTTGGGGATAGCCGGCGAGTATTTGAAAGACGAGGGCTAGGGCCAGTTTAAAAGGTCCTCCAGCCATTCCTGTCAGAGTTTCGCGAGCCCCGATAAAAATCCAGGGCATCCAGGCCATGGCATCCATGGGGGAGTTGCTGCCCAAATGATTGTAGGCGCATCCATTAAGTAGAGCCAAGGAAGCGCTGAAGAAAGCGGCGAAAGGCTGGGCGCCTAATTGAATGAGAAAAAAATAAATTCCTGCCGAAAAAATCAGTAAGTGAAGAATACCCGAATAATTCCAGGCGCCCAGACCGAACCGGGTAAAGAGCCAGGTACCGGGATAAAAAACCTCGGTGGACCAGGAGGCCAGCCAGGGAAGACCAAAAGCCGAGAGAGGATTCCAAAGGGGGATGTGCCCCGTTTGGAGTGAAGTGAGGACCGACCAGCGGACAGGCAAGTTCCAGGTGTCGTTTTCGGGGCAGGCTGTGTGGAGATCGGGATGGAGCAAAAGGCGGCCATAGGCGATGAACGCCAGAGCCAGCAACCCCAAAAGGGAAAGCAATGCCGGTTGATTGGATAACGATGATTGGTTTTTTTTCACAGGCGTTGCCTTTGAAAGAAACAGTGAAAGCAACTTGTACGTCCCCAAATTTCACAGGAATTGGGGGATCGCAGGTTGTTGTATGACTCTATTGATTCTTTTCAACCCGCGACGTTGAATTCTCCGCCGGCGACTTCGGGAACCAAACCCATGTCTTTAATCATTTGGTGATCGGCGTCCTGGCCTTGACCGCCGGTAGTAAGGTAGCCGTTGGTGAAAATCGAATTGGCCACGTATAACACCAGAGGCTGAAGGGCGCGGAAAGTGACTTCCCGTCCGCCGGCGGCACGGACATCTACGTCGGGATGAACGAAGCGGAAAAGGCTCAAGACTCTTAAAGCGTAATAGGGCTCAACCTTGGGTAGATGGGCGAAAGGCGTGCCGGGCCGGGGATCCAAAAAGTTCACGGGTACGGAAGTGGCTCCCACTTCCCGAAGGGCGTAGCAGAGTTCAATGACGTCATTGATTTCCTCACCCATGCCGACAATACCTCCGGAACAGACTTCCATTCCGGCTTCTTTGGCATAACGGGTAGTTTGAACCCGATCCGAATATTTATGGGTGGAAACAATGTTGCCATAAAGGCGTTCAGAGGTTTCCAGATTATGGTTAAACCGATCGACACCCGCCTCAGCCAAGCGTTTGGCTTTTTCCTGGGTTAAGATGCCGAGAGAGGTACAAACTTTCACACCTACTTCTGATTTAATACGGCGGGTGGCCTCACAAAGAACGTCCAAATCGCGGTTGCTGGGCCCCCGGGTGGCGGTGACCATACAATATTTCCACGCGCCGGCGGCTTTGGCCTTACGAGCGCCATCGACCAGCGCTTCCACTTCCATCATGGGATATTCAGGAGCTGGAGTCGTATATTTGGAGGACTGGGAACAAAAACCGCAATCTTCCGGGCAGGCGCCTGATTTGGCGTTTTGCAGAACATGAATACGCACTTTGTTGCCGTGAAAATGGCGGCGGACCTTATAGGCGGCGTGAATAATGGAAAGAGTTTCTTCAGCTCCAGCAGTTAGAACTGCTTTGGCTTCTTCTTTAGTCGGAGATAACTTTTGTAGGGCTTTTTCGGCCAGATCGTCCCATAACTGGTTTTTTTGAGCGTGTGCTAGAATCATGAGTTCGTCCTTTTCCTTGGGGAAATCAGAAGACGCCGAGTATAACACGGCTCTTTAAATTACGGATTGGTTAACATGGTACTGAAAAACCTTTTTTCAGCACCATGTCGACAGGCCATGGGTTAGACCAAACCACTAAAAATATGGTTTTTACTTATTGTGGTTTGGTCGGAAATAGGAACCCCTATTTCATCATTTGAAATTAAATAGTGAAAATGGGGACGTCCCCATGCCCTTATTTTCAAAGACGCATGGGGGAAAGTCCCTGGGGGGACTTTTTCAGCATCCTGTTAAAAAAAGCCCAACTTTGGTTTGATTTCTTTTATTCTTGATCAGTATTGCGAAAGGTATTTATGGATAAGCCTCATCGAAAAAATAAAACTCCCAAACTCGTCCAGTTTTTAATGGGTTATAGCCTGGGATTTATTTGCTGGCTGGCGGGACTTCATTGTCTTGAAGTTGATCCGCAAGGTAAGGTCTCCCTTTCAGCTGAAAGACTTCGCAAACATTTGTTTAAAGTCTTTATGTGGACTCTGGAGATAGGCTTGTTGTTGAATTTGATGTCTATTTACCGTAATTGGATCATGGGCGCGGCTATTTTTGAAATTGAAATGGCTTTTGTGGTGAAGTCGGTAATCTTTTTGTATATCAAGGTTTTCTGGCCCAGAGTGTTTCCGGAAATTCTTCCCGGAATGCATGTGTTTTTCTGCCCCCAGTGCTATCAAAAGCAAACTTTTAAGTTTTTGCCGGTTTCGTTTCAGTTCGGCTTTTTCGTGACATACCTTTGCAAATACTGCGCTTGTCTGGTGAATGGCTGGGGTGAGCAGATTTTTTATCCCATAGCTGTTTCGTTTGGAAGATTAAAACCGTCTTTATTCAAAACGATTCCGGCATCAATGTTCGCGATGGCTTTGGGATTTTCAGCGTTTAAATTTGTTTGGAGTTTCTTTTCTTAATTTTTTTCCCTTGAGGTTGTTTCATTACGGTGGGTAGAGAATAAAGGTTTCAGCTAGGATTTTTCAGGAAAGTCTTTGAGAAGACGGATGACAGCGTCGTTAAAACGGTCGGGTATTTGGGATACCTTTTCATCGTCTGCAGTAATCGGTTTGTCAAATAACGAATAAACATGTGAAATACCCACTTCGTCGAGCCAAATAATATTGGAGTCTAGAGCGCCGACTACAGCCACACAAGGAATGCCCAGTTTTTTCGCCATGAGGGCCACGGCCACAGGGGCTTTTCCCTCTAGACTGGAAGCGTCCAACATGCCTTCGCCGGTGATTACCAGATCACAGCCTCGCATTTGATTCTCGAGTTTCAAGGTTTCCGCAACAAAATCGAAACCCAAGTCCAATTTACCGCCCAAGGCTAATAGCGCCATACCCATTCCGCCCGCCGCACCGGCTCCGCGCTGATTTTTTAAAGCGGTTCCTGAAGTTTCTGAGAGAACTTTTTCAAAATGAGTCATTCCTCTTTCCAATTCCTCAATCATTGGAGGAGTGGCTCCTTTTTGAGGTCCGAAAAAGCGGGCCGATCCGAATTCGCCTAAAAGTTGAACGCGGACATCGACTAAACCCGTTAAACGGAGATCCTTGAAGTTTTTGTGAATGGATTCCAGATTAATTTTTTCAATCAAAGGCAAATGTTGACCGCCGGCGCCTTTGGGTAAATCGGATTTGGCGGATATTTTCGCGCCTAGAGCCTGAAGAAACCCCAAACCGCCATCAATAGTGGCGCTCCCACCCAAAGCGAGACGGATATGGCGGGCTCCCCTTTTATAGGCTTCGATGACTAATTCGCCCGTGCCATAGCTGGTGGTTAACAGAGGATTTCTTTCAGATGGGGTCAGGTTAGAAAGTCCTGAAACTTGAGCCATTTCGATGATGGCGGAGTTTTTTTCAGGAAGCTCAGTCAAGCCGAAGGTGGTCGCATGGGAACGCATGAGAGGATCGTGGGCCTGCGCATCAACGATTTTACCTTTAAGAACGTGAATGACTGTATGGAGTGTGCCGTCACCTCCATCCGCGACAGGACAAACTCGGACAAAAGCGCTGGACCGCTGTTTTTGAATAAGCTTATTTAAAGTATCAGCCACTCCTTGAGCGGTTGAGGTTCCTTTGAATTTGTCCGGGGCGACGAGTATTTTCATTGAGTTGAATTATTCATTGGTTTAATTTTTAAAACTTCAGGATTAAACTGACATTGACTCGAAATTCTATTTTAGTGAGGAAATATGGCTTCGCAAGATCAATCCATGATTTCATTGCAAAAAGATTCGGCTGTTTTTCCTCCACCCGCCTCATTTACAGCAAAGGCTTATGTTGATTCGGTCCAGAAATATCAGCAGATGTACGAGCGTTCCGTTAATAATTCACATCAATTCTGGTTGGATCAGGCGGGTGAGCTGGATTGGTTCAAAAAGCCAACGCAGACACTCAAATATAATTGGAATACCAAAGAACGGATTATTGAGCATACCTGGTTTGAAGACGGGGAGATGAATGTCTCGGTGAATTGCTTGGATCGGCACCTTGCCACTCCGATTAGAGATAAAGTCGCGATTCTTTGGCAGGGTGAAAAGGACGAGGAAGTCCGCAAAATCACCTATCAAGAGCTCCATGAAATGGTTTGCCGCTTTACCAATGTTTTGGTTTCCAAAGGAATCAAAAAAGGCGACCGTGTTTGCATTTATATGCCTATGGTGCCGGAGGCGGCTGCGGCTTTGCTGGCTTGCGCCCGCCTGGGAGCGATCCATTCGGTGGTTTTCGGGGGATTCAGTGCCGAATCGATCAAAAGCCGTATTAAAGACTCCGATAATGTCGCGGTTATCACGGCGGATGTGGGTTTTCGAGCGGGAAAAATTATTCCTCTAAAGAAAATTATCGACGAGGCTTTGGCCGATTGCCCCGGTGTTAAGACGGTGATTGTGTTTAAACGGGGAGAGGGGCAAGTGAACTTCAAATCCGGCCGGGATTACTGGTGGCATGAGGAGATCATCAAGGCCAGTTCGATTCACCAGGCGGAGGCACACAAGGCGGAAGACCCGCTTTTTATTCTTTATACCTCTGGTTCAACAGGTAAACCCAAAGGTGTCTTGCACACGACTGCCGGTTATTTGCTCCATGTGGCTCTAACCCACAAATATATTTTTGACTGGCATCCGGAAGATATCTACTGGTGCACCGCGGATATCGGATGGGTGACGGGGCATAGCTATATTGTTTATGGCCCGCTGGCTAATGGCGCGACGACTTTGATGTTCGAGGGAGTTCCCAACTATCCGGACCCTGGACGTTTTTGGCAGATTGTTGCCAAACATAAGGTGAATATTTTTTATACGGCTCCCACCGCTATCCGGGCTCTCATGCGCGAGGGGGAAAAGTGGCCGAAAAAAAATGATTTAAGTTCTTTGAAGGTTTTAGGTTCGGTGGGTGAGCCGATTAACCCGGAAGCCTGGATGTGGTATTACCGCAATGTGGGACACAGTGAAACGCCCATTGTGGATACCTGGTGGCAGACTGAGACGGGCGGTTTTTTGATCGCGCCTTTCCCCGGGGCGCATACTTTAAAACCCGGCAGTGCGGGCCGGCCTTTTTTTGGCGTGGAACCGGTAGTTTTGCGCGACGACAGCAGTGAATGCAACCGCAATGAAGGCGGCAAGCTTTGTATTAAGAAGCCCTGGCCGGGCATTATGCGTACCACCTGGGGAGATCATGAACGATTTATTAATACCTATTTCACGACTTTCAACAATATGTACTTTACGGGTGACGGCTGCCGGGTAGATCAGGACGGCGACTATTGGTTGATGGGCCGGGTAGATGATGTGGTGAATATTTCAGGTCACCGCATCGGCACAGCGGAGGTGGAAAGCGCTTTAGTGTCTTTTCTCGAAATAGCCGAATCAGCAGTAGTGGGTTACCCTCATGAAATCAAAGGACAGGCTCTTTACGCTTTTGTGACTTTGAAGGAAGGTGTGACATCTTCCGACGTCCTTAAAAAAGAAATTATCCAGCATGTCCGCAAGGAAATTGGAGCCATTGCCCAGCCGGATAAAATCCAATTCGCCGAAGGGTTGCCTAAAACCCGCAGCGGCAAGATTATGCGGCGTATTTTGAGGAAGATTGCGGAAAATGACACGTCCAACCTGGGGGATATTTCTACCCTGGCTGATCCGACCGTGGTGGATAAATTGGTGCAAGGGAAGCAATAAGGTTAAATTCATTAACAACTAGAAAATTTTTATTTAGAGTTATTGAAAACACTGGGGTTTTTGCTGGTTTCTTGCGAAACTCTTGGTTCAAGTTAAACGTCAAAATAAGTAGAAGCCCTCGTTCAAAGAGCTTTAGCAAAGGATGAGGTTATGAATAAGATTACCTTCGTTTTCTTGATTTTTTCCATTGGTTTAACCGGCGTTGCGTTAGCGGCGGAGCGCGGCGGCGGAGGATCAGGTTCCGGTTTTTCGGGCGGAGGCTCCAACTATTCTGCCGGTAGAAGCGATTCTTTTGTTTCGCCCCGGCTTCGCAGTTTAGGGGTTCGCAGTGTTCCCCGGTCATATAACAATCGATCACAATTATTCAACGCGGGCAGTAACCGTAATTTAAGTTTGCCGTCCCAGGGTCCCCGCGGTGAAGCTTTTCGTTCCTCGTTTGTTTCTCCCCGCGCCATGAACTCAACAATGGTTCGCCGTAATATGGCGTCCGCCAATTCGATTGGTTTCAGATCGCAAATTCGCGGGTTTAACGCCCGTGAAAATGTTGTGGGTCATTACTACTGGCACAATTACAACGGTTCAAATTTTTGCCATTACTATGACCGCTGGGGTTGCAACTGGTATGGTTGGTATGGCGCTTCTGGTTTTTATTGGTCTTGCTGGTGGGGTAATAATTGGTGGTGGTATGATCCGGCTTATTACCGCTGGTGTTATTGGTATGACGGCTGGTGGTGGTGGCAAAATCCCGATAATGTTCAAGAAGTTGATGTTTATAACAACGGCGAATATGTTCCCTCGAATTCGGGAGAAACTCAGGTTCCGGAAACGCAGGCTGCGACAGACAACTTGACGGCACCCGCTCAAGTTCAGACTTTTAACAGCAAAGATGGATCCCGCATGGTCAAGTTAGCCGGTAATTCCCACGATGCTTTTCTCTATGACGTTTCTGAGAAAGCGGCGTTTAAGGCGAAGTATTTAGCTTCGGGTGTGACGGATGTCCGTTTCTCAAATACCGATAATGGAAAGCCGCTTCAAATTATGCTGAGTTTATCCGACGGCACCTTTGAGTTGTACGATGCTGATGGAAACGCCGTAGGCAACAACTAATAAGCGGAGGCTTTATGATGAAACGGATACTTTTTTTGGTTTTGCTTGCGGTTCTATTGCCTGGTTTGGTTTCGGCTCAGGATGATCGGCACAGCGATAGAGGCGGAAATTTTCACGAAGGCCACGCGAATAATCACAATGCCCGCCCCAGGCGTAATGTCCGGCCCAATGTTTATAGAGCCAACCGGACGGCTGTTTCCGCGCAAGTCAGAAGTTTAGGGGTGCGGAGTTATCCAAAACCTTACGCGCGCACTCAACTCCTTGTCGCGCCCCGCGAACGTTCGGCTATAGCTTTTCCAAACCGGGGAGTTGGCGGCGCGGACCTCCATGTGAATGTGTTTGCCAGAACCAATTTCAGCGCAAATCCGGTTATTCGAACCCATATGGCGCTGATCACGGGCGGTGCTTTCAGGGCCCAAATTGGAATTTATAACACTAACGAAAGAATCGTCGGCCGATATTATTGGCACACGGGAAACGGGTTTAACTATTGCCATTATTACGACCGGTGGGGATATCACTGGTACGGCTGGTATTTGGGAAATTCGTATTTTTGGACCCGCTGGTACTCGAACAATTGGTGGTGGTATGACCCGGTTTATTACCGCTGGTGCTATTGGCATGACGGCGGATGGTGGTGGCAGGACCCGGATACGACCACGGCTTATGTTTATAACAATGGGAGCTACATGACGGCGGACGGTGTCAACGCGAACGTTAACGTAAATGTTGGCAATGGGCAGACTGATGCTCAAGCGCCAGTTCAAAATCAGGGCGGTAAAAATGTTTATTACAGCAATGACGGCAGCCGTGAGGTGAAAGTGGTCGGAGCCGACGCTTTTTTATACGACATCTCGGGTCAAAACGCCTTTAAACCGGTTTATTTGGGCACTAATGTCACCAGTGTGAAGTTTTCTAGTACGAGCAATGGTCAACCGCTTCAAGTCATGTTGTTATTCAGCGATGGAAGCTTTGGTTTGTTCGACAGTCAGGGAAATTCAGTCAATGGCGGTAATAACGGTTCAAATAACGTTAATCAGCCGCCAGTTAGTGGAAATAATAATGTTCCACAAACGGATTATCCCGCAAGCGGCAATTCTCAACCTCCAACTGACGGAAATGGTAATCCTCCGTCCCCGCCGGGTTCTGGAACCTGATCTTATTGGGCTAAAGCCTTTTCCAGATCGTTGATTCGAGGGTTGATTAAAATTTTGCCCTCGATATCTACGGTAGGAATGACTCTTTTGCCGTTGGTGTAACCCAGCATGGTTTTGTAGTCATTGTCGTTTTGTTCAATATCCCGCTCTTCGTAGGAAATATTGCGGTCTTTGAGATCGTTTTTTAGCCTTCGGCAGTCTCCGCACCATGAAGTTGTGTAAACGATAATTTTCTTGGTCATAAATCCTCCGCTCAGCTATCGACTTATTAAAGGTACGCTACTTGTTTTTTTTCAGTCCTGTTGTAGAAAATAGGTGTGTATCCAACTAATTAAAAGGAGTTTCGCAATGCGCTCATGGTTTTTATCTCTGCTTTTGATTTTAGCGGTTAGTCCGGTTTATGCCAAGGTGGTAACCCAAACGGTTGAGTATCAGGATGGTGATCAGGCTTTGGAGGGCTATTTGGCTTACGATGATTCCGTTCAAGGTAAAAGACCCGGAATTTTAGTGGTTCATGAGTGGAATGGTCTGGGTCATTATGTTCAATCCCGGGCCAAACAATTGGCCAAATTGGGTTATGTGGCGTTCGCGGCGGATATTTATGGAAAAGGTGTAAGACCTTCTACGGTTGATGAGTCAAAAGCTGAGTCGGGGAAGTTTTACGCGGATCGAAAGCTTTTGCGGGAAAGAGCCAACGCGGGCCTTCAACAGTTGGAAAACAACGAGATGGTCGATACGACAAAGATTGCCGCTATTGGATATTGCTTTGGAGGTGCCACTGTTTTGGAATTAGGCCGAAGCGGCGCTCCCATCGCGGGTATTGTGAGTTTTCACGGCGGATTAGCCAATCCCACGCCGGCGGATGATAAAAACATCAAAGCGAAGGTTCTTGTCTTGCAGGGCGGAGCGGATAACTTTACTTTGGCTGACGTGCCCGCGTTCAAAAAGAGTTTTGATGACGCCAAGGTGGATTATCAATTCGTCACCTACCCCGGGGCGGTTCACGGGTTTACCAATCCGGATAACAAGGGGACGTTACCCGGCGTGAAATATGACGCTGACGCGGATAAAAAGTCCTGGCAAGCCATGAAAGAGTTTTTTAAGAAAATATTTAATTCGTAAAATTTAAAGATGGAAATGCCCGGCGGCAACCGCCGGGCATTTTTTATTTTGAGTTGTTTTTTGGGAGGAAGTTTTTCAGGACCCATTGCCTCAATTTGCCTTGAGCGCTTGAAAAAGGAAGATCTTCCAGCTCGGAAGGGATGACCCATTTGAGGTGGGTGGTCGTTTTGATGGTTTTTTTGCCGGCCGCGATAAATAAATTTAAGTGAATTTTGTGATTTGTAATCTGATGCTTAATGCTCTTACAGGCTTTTTTTTCGGCGCTAACGTTATATTCCTTCTCCAGCTTTTGACGGGCTTCATCCATAGTTTTGCCCTCCGCGCTGGGGAACTCCCATAGTCCTTTCAGCCACTTTTCGGTTTCATCCCGCTTTTTGACCAATATTTTCTTTTTGTTCTCGACTAAAAGGGCCGCGATGGGCACTTCTATATTTTTGGCGGCTTTCGGCATTTCGGGCAGATCGGTTTGGATTCCTCTTTGGGCAGCCTCGCAAAATTGAAATAAGGGACAAAGAAGGCATTGTGGATTGTCAGATAGACACAAGGTAGCGCCTAATTCCATCAATGCCTGGTTGAAGTCGCCGGGTCTTTTAGAGGGAATCAGGGATCGGGCTATTTCCCATATGTTTTGATGATTTTCCCCTGTTTTTAAATTGCCCCGCAATACAAAAAGGCGTGAAAAAACACGAATAACATTACCGTCAACCAAAGGTTCGGGTTTTTGAAAGGCGATGGAAAGAACAGCTCCGGCGCTATATTGGCCCACGCCCGGCAGTTTTAAAATTTCTTCCCTGGTTTGAGGGAGGTGTCCGTTGAATTCCTCAATTATCTTTTTAGCCGCCGCCTGCAGGTTTCTGGCGCGTCGGTAATAACCCAATCCTTCCCAAAGTTTTAAAACTTTTTCTTCCTTTGCCCTTGCCAAGGATTGCCAATCGGGTAATTCGGATAAAAAACGGCCGTAATAAGGGATAACGGTTTTGACTTGAGTTTGCTGAAGCATCATTTCGGAAATGAAAATGGCGTAAGGGTCCTGGGTCCGCCGCCAGGGAAGATCTCTTTTATATTTGTTGTACCAATCTAATAAATGTTTTTGGATTTGAACTGAATGAATACTGATGGTTGAAGTTTTTTTCATCTTATGAAAACTCATTAATTTCGTAAGTTTTAAGCGGCTTTTTATTGCCCGGCATGACCAATGGATTTGCGGGTGTTACCCGCACCAAAGTTTTGATTTTTTCGTAAGTTTCTTCCGAAACGATAACTTGGTTTGATTCGGCTATGTCGCAAAGCTTTTCGGCTGTTTGGAGCGGGCCGCCAATGACACTGTAGTCATAATATTGATCCGAACCTAAATTGCCGCAAACCACCGAGCCGGTGTGGATTCCGATGGCCAAATTAAAAGGGATATTTCCTTTATCGACGCGCGTAACATTCAGTTCTCGGACGGCTTTTTGTATTTCCAAGGCGGTTTGAACGGCCCTTATTTCCTTATTCTCGTCAGTGAAAGGCGTGCCCCAAATAACTAAGGTTTTATCGCCGATAAATTTATCAACCATGCCTTCGTGATCGAATGCGATTTGATTAATCAAACTAAAATAAGTGTTTAAAACTTCGACCAGAATTTCGGGTTTGGTGTTTGGGTCGGTATTGTTTAATCCTCTGATTTGTGCTTTGAGTAGAGTGCATTCACGTCTCTCTCCTTTGAGGGCAAAATAATTGTTCTCGGCGAGAGCAATTTGAGTGGTCCGCGGTGAAACGACTTTGCCCAAGATCAAGGTAATCCGCTCTTTGTCTTTTAAACTCGAGATCATTTCGCGCAGGGATTTGGCTAGTTTGCCCCATTCATCGGGCCGGGTGATCGGCAGGGGAGTATTCCATTTTCCTTTTTGGACAAGGTTTATTTGCTTAATCATCTGGTGAAGCGGCGATGAAAGATTCAGGCTGTACCAAACCCCCGAAATTAACATGATCAGGATAAAAATGACGGCCAGTTGGTTCATGTGTTTGAGCGCGGATCCTTCTACCGTAATGGTTTCGTGAATCGGCTGGAAAACGAAAAAATGTCCCGCGATTGCCTGGTCCAAATCGTCGATTGGGACGTCATCCCATAAAAATTTTTGATCATTAATTCTAATGGCGCTGTGCCGGGGGGCGTAGGCGGCTTTAGCCAAATCAGCGGAAAAACTGTTGGGAAAGGTGGATATTTGTATATGGCTGCCAGCGTAAAAGATGATGTCATTTTGGGTAATGGATTTAATCCGTTCCATGACATCGTTATCAAGTTTCATTCCTAACGCGATCGCGCCGACTATTTTTTTATTTGAAATGATCGGAGCACAAACGGACAAATAGTATTGATTTTCATAAGTTGTCAGGCCCATTTGGGTGTCTTTTTCAAAAGCCTCGGTGAATCCGGGCCAACTTTTAACGGTAAAGGGAATGGTTTGAGGTGTTGGAGTATTGGAATGAGCCGAATTGGGAGCGGTTAAGGGGCCTGGTGTTGTGGAGGTGATGGTTTGGGTTTTTGGCAAGCCGATGGAGTCGAAAAGAACCCGGCCATTTTTGTCCGCCAGGATAAATAAAGGTCTTTGAAGAAAACCCGATAAATCAGTTCCCATTTGATGGTACTGGGCCAGGGTCATTTTTGGGTTGGACAGATTTTTGATGATCCAGTCCTTATCGGCCGTGCTCTTAACCTGGGAAAGCAGGATTTGATATTCTTCGTCAAGGGCCAGATTGAGTGCCGAAATACTGCGGCTAAGCCCGGCGTCCGGATCGTTGGTGACGACGGTTTTGAGATGACTGTTAAAAAGAGTCTGTCCTATCCACACGTAAAGAAATGTCGGGATCAGTAAAAAAATCAGCAACTTAACGAAGATCCAGCCCCATTTGGGTAAATTCATAAGATGCCTTGGCGGAGTTTGAACGGCTTTCGATGAAAACGTGGCTCAATATATTACAGTTTTGGCGCAGGGGGAAGGGCGCCGCCAACCGTAAAGTTCTTCTTATTCGTACCGCAAGGCCAGGATGGGGCTTAATCGAGAGGCTTTATACGCGGGCCAGATGCCGAAAACCACGCCTACCAGAGCCGAAAAGACGGTTGATATGATGACGGAAGTCGGCGTAACGATTGTCGGCCAGTTGAGGGATAAGTGAATAATTTGAGAGAAACTCCAGCCCAAAAGTATTCCAAAAAGCCCTCCCAGTAAACTTACCACCACGGATTCGATCAGGAATTGAGAAAGGATATCGATCCGTCTGGCGCCGATCGCTTTTCTCAAGCCGATTTCTCTCGTTCTTTCCGTAACTGAAACCAGCATGATGTTCATGATGCCGATACCGCCGACTAAAAGGGATATGGCCGCGATGGAAGAAAGAAGGACGGTCATGATTTGTGTGGAAGCGCTCAAGGTGGCCTGAATATCGGCCATGTTTCTGACCTGAAAGGCGTTTTCACTTCCGGGTATATTGGGAATATGTTTTTGTTTCAACATGAAATTTTTTACCGCGTCAGAGGCGGGGCCGGTGTCATCGGTGCTGTCCGCTTCAACGTCTACTGAGCTAACGTAAAGTTTGCCTAAAAGGCGGTACATGGCGGTAGTGACTGGAACCACGATGGCGTCGTCCCGGTCCTGGAACCCATTGGATCCTTTGACGGGCAAAACGCCGATAACCTGAAAGTTGACGCGGTTGATTTTGATCCATTGGCCGACCGGATTGGCGTTCTCGCCAAAGAGATTTTTGATGACGGTGATACCCAATAAGCAAACCCTGTTTCTGGTTTGAACATCAGTGTCGCTAATAAAACGGCCGTAAATAGGCTGGTAAGATTTCATTTCGGCGTAATTCGGCGTTGTTCCCACTAAAGAAGTGCTCCAGTTTTTGTCAGCGTAAGTGACCTGGACATGTCCCGACAACTCAGGGGCGACCCTTTTGACCATGGGAACCGAGGCGATAGCGTTGACGTCTTGCAGGGTAATGCGGCTGGTGCCCCCTACACCTTGTTGGACCCCTCCCACTTGTATGGAGCCGGGCATTAACATCAAAAGATTAGTTCCCAAAGAGGAAAGCTGCTGTTGCACCGATATTTGGGCTCCCGTACCAATGGCTTGTCCGCCAATGACCGCGCTGACACCGATCATGACGCCTAATATGGAAAGAATGGAGCGGACTTTATTGGCGGTCAGCGCCCGAAAGGCCTGCCTGAAGTATTCTTTAACACTTCGGAAGCTAAAAGTTGAATTCGAAAGCGAGGGGTCGGTTGTATCGCTGAGTAAAGGATGCAAGGGAGGCGGAATAGTCGATTTGGGATTTTCCTCGTCGCTGAGCACATTTCCATCTTTCATCGTAATGATGCGGCGGGCATGGGCGGCGATGTCGGGTTCGTGAGTCACGAGAACAATGGTGATTCCACTGGCGTTCATTTTTCCCAGGAAGCCGATGATATCCTCGGAACTTTTGGAATCCAGATTGCCGGTCGGTTCATCAGCGAGAATCAACTTCGGTTTGTTGGTCAGCGCCCTGGCGATAGCGACACGCTGCTGTTGGCCGCCTGAGAGTTCATTGGGTTTGTGATCTAAACGCTGGCCCAATCCCACCATTTCTAAAAGCTTTTTGGGATCGTCATGGGGCATGTTGGGGTTGGAATAAAGCAGGGGCAATGACACCTGCTCAACGGCTGAGGTGCGGCCCAAAAGATTAAACATTTGAAATATAAAACCCAGGGTTTGGCTGCGAATGGCCGCTAAGGCGTCTTCCTGTAAGGCTGAGACTTCCTTGCCTAAAAGTTTATAAGAGCCGGAGGTGGGAATATCCAATAATCCCAGAATTTGAAGCATGGTGGACTTACCCGAACCCGAGGCGCCCATGATGGCCACAAACTCACCCGCGGCGATCTGGAGAGAAACCCCATTGAGGGCCCGCACTTCGGTGTCACCCATCTTATAGACTTTATGAAGATCTTTAATTTCAATGACGTTCAAGTTAGTGCTTTCCGCCCCCGCCGGACCCGGTTCTGGACGGCATAAAAGGATTGGTGCCGGCGCTGGTAGTGTCCAATTGTCCGACGGAAAAAGTCTTAATGAGAACTTTATCGCCTTCGTTCAATCCGGAAACCACCTCGATTTGTTTTCCGTCTGTGACCCCCGTTTGAATGGGTTTGAATACGGGTTTATCACCCTTCTTTTCGGCAGGCATCATGACGCCTGATTGTCCGTTTTGCTGTTGAACCGCTTCAGAAGGAATAGTTAAAACGTCGTCCTTTTCCGAGGTGTTAAAAACCACGTTGGCGGTCATTCCGCTGCGCATGAAGGGAGGTACCTCGTCGGGCCACACATCGACCTGGTAAGTTGTGACGTTATTCACGAGCACCGAGAAGTAGGAAATACGCCGAACTGTACCGATGAACTCCTGGCTGGGATAAGCGTCCAGTGTGATGGTGGCTTTTTGATTCATTTTGATTTGGGCCAAATCGGTTTCGTCAACCTGGGTGTTGACGATGAGATGATCCGACATGACCATCATGGTGACGCCCGTGCTGACCACCTGTCCAGGAACCGTCGGCAGCCAGATAATCTGCCCATCTTCAGGCGACAGAAGAGGGGAAGCCTGGTAAAGTTTTTGCCAATGTTTATAGACTTTAGGACCTTGTGCTTCCGCTTCGTCCAGCAAAGTGGCTCTTTCCGTAGAACTCAATATCATCAAAGTCTGGCCTTTTTTGACTGTGTCTCCTTCTTTAATCAGGATTTGTTCGATTCGTCCGGCGATCGCGGGGAATACGGCCAATTCATTGTTGGGCTGAACATTTCCAGTAGCCAAAACGGTTAGTTGAATGTCATTTCGAGTGACACTGACGGGCTTATAACCTTCACCCTGGTGTTTAGTTTTTCCGCAGCCCGCCAACCATAAGACGGCGCATAAGATAGATACGGCTGAAATAAGTCTCTTCATGGAATTACTCCCTTTCCTTGTGTCAGTTCCCAGTTTGCTTCCGTGGTTTTAATGTTCAGAACATCTGATAATTGAGCGTTTTGCTGCGCAGTCAAGTTACCCTCGATTTGCTCCCAGTTTTGAAAAATCAAAAGACCATTGAGATACTCGCCCTTGGCGATTTCTTCCTGCGTCTGGGCGGCCTTTACCTGAAACTCCTGAACTTTGTTTTGCTGGACCGCGTCGACATAAGCGGCGTAAGTATTTTCCAACTGGCTTTCGGTTTTTAGATCGGTGCTTTCCAAAATGTCTTCAGTGCCTTGTTTGGATTCTTCAGCGCCTTTTAAAGTGAAAAAGTCGTGTCCGCCTGTAAAGAGGGGGAAGTTGAGCGAGACAGTGGCGGTCCATCCGGCTGCCATGGTGTCGTAGGTGGGTCCGGAACCATTTAAGCCGGCGTTCGCGGTTAAAGTGGGGAAGAAAGCGCCGCGCGCGGTTATATATTGACTGTCTGAAAGATGATATTGAGCCACCGCTTCCAAATGCGCCGGAGTTTCATGGGTTAGCGCTAAAAAATTTGGGTTGTTATCGGGCAGGACAGGATTTTCAAAATCTCCGGAAACCGTAATATTATCCATGGGATTGTTGTTTAAAACTTGGGCCAACTGCCGTTGAAATACTCGCAAAGTTCTTTTGGCCTGATCGATATTATATTCATCCTGTTTGACGGCGGCTTGAGCCACGAGCAGAGAACCTTTGTTATCCGTTCCGCCGCTAAAATTCATCTGAACCAGATCCTGATTCGCTTTGTCCCTGTCCCGGATGGTTTGGAGTAGGATGATTTGTTTTTGTTCATAAAGCAGTTGGTAAAAATCCGTTTTGAGGTCATGCGAAAGCTGGGCTTTGGCCTGGGCTAATTGGGCTTTGGCGTTATCCAGCTGGGCGTTGGCCTGGTCCACCGAAGCGAAATCCTTGAATCCGGAAAATATTGTTTCCTGCGCGCTGATGCCCAACGTGGCGTTGGGGACGTAATTGGGGTCGCTTAAGGCGCCGCTGATGGAGGCGTCGGGACCGCTTCGTTCTAATGAAGTTCCGACGGATATTTGAGGGAACCACTGTCCGATGGTGGCGATATGGGTATCATCCGCGGCTTTGACCGTTTGTTCCGCGGTTTTGAGATCAAGATTGTTGTTTTCCGCTTTTTTTACGCATTCTTCCCAGGTGAGGGTTGTCTGGGCTTTTGTTTTTGAGGCGATCAACCACAAGCTCAATACAAAGAGCGCTCCCAACCGTCGCTTGATCATGAAATACACCTTGCTTAAAAAATGAAGTGGTTCTTTTTAAAAATAAACGGGAGCTAGATTAACACAATCAAATACCCCGTTCGGTTACGGTTTTGTTTGGACGCAGGGCCTGTATGAAGAGTGTTAAGTCCATAAACTCAAAATAGGTTGATGAAAACAGACTTGTTTTTATCAACCTATTTTGAAGTTATTTGACATAAAAGTAGAAAAAGGCCTAAAATCATCGCCCTAATAATTATGGAGGTAGTAATGGTACAAGGTCAAAAACACTTCACCCGCAAAATTGAGGAACTCACTGTTCTTTATGAAATAAGCCAGGCTTTGGCCTCCAACCTCGATTTGGGCACTGTATCCAATCAGGTTCTTGAGATTTTGGCCGAGAAACTGGAAATGAACCGCGGAACCATTACGATTCTTGACGAAAAAACCGGCCAGTTAAGCATCGAGGCCGCTCATGGCCTGACCAAGGAAGAAATCGCCAGGGGTAAATACAAGATAGGCGAAGGCGTCACGGGCAAGGTGGTGGAGCGGGGCGAGCCCATGATTATTCCCGACATCGGCAAAGAACCCCTCTTTTTAAACCGCACCAGGGCCAGAGGCGATATGAAACGCCAAAATATTTCTTTTATCTGCGTCCCCATTCAAATGAAAGGCGAGACCTTTGGTGTGCTTTCGGTGGACCACTTGTTTAAAGACCGGGGTGTTTCATTTGAGGAAGATGTACGTCTGTTAACCATTGTGGCTTCGCTGATCGGGCAAAATATTAAGATTCATCAGATGATCGAGAAGGACAAAGAAAAGCTCATTGAGGAAAATCGGGAGCTGCACAGCGAGCTTAAAGGCAAATACCGGCTGAACAACGTTATTGGAACCTCCAAACCCATGATGGAGGTATACAAATCGGTTCAAAAAATCGCGCCCAGCCGAACCACCGTCATGATCCGGGGTGAATCGGGCACGGGTAAAGAACTCATCGCCAGGGCCATTCATTACGGTAGTCCCCGGGCGGATAAGCCCTTTATCAAAGTATCCTGCGCGGCTTTGCCTGAGACCTTGTTAGAGAGTGAACTTTTCGGCCATGAAAAGGGAAGTTATACGGGCGCTTCCGAAATGGTCAAAGGCCGTTTTGAACTGGCTCATGAGGGAACGCTGTTTTTAGATGAAATCGGCGACATCTCCATGTCGACGCAGGTAAAGCTGCTTCGGGTTTTGCAGGAAAGAAAATTTGAGAGGGTGGGCGGGACTAAAACCCTTTCGGTTGATGTTCGGATTGTGACAGCGACCAACAGCAATTTGGAAAAAGCCATCGCCGAAGGTAATTTCCGTGAGGACTTATATTACCGCCTCAATGTAGTGCCGGTTTTTCTGCCGGCCCTGAGACAGCGCAAAGAGGACATACCTCTTTTGATGGGTCATTTTTTAAATGTTTATAACCTTGAAAATAAAACTCAGTTTAAAATTTCTCCCGACTTAATGACCCGGCTCGTGGATTATGCCTGGCCCGGCAACGTGCGTGAATTGGAAAACACCGTGGAACGCATGGCCGTTATGGCAAAAGATGATGTTTTATCCGTGGACGACATGCCCACTCCTCTGGGTGTTTATTCTTACAGTCCTGCCGATATGGTTCCGGAAGAAAGAATCACTATGGTTCCTGAAACAGTGGTACGTACTTCTCCAGCCATGAACCTGTCTGAAATAGAAAAAAACAAGGTCATGGAAGCCATGGAAAAAGCCGCGGGCATTCAATCGAAAGCCTGTAAGTTACTCGGCATTACTCCCCGTCAACTGGGTTACAAACTTAAAAAATATAAAATCGGCTATAAACCCACCTTTTTGTGAGATATCGGTGCCGATTTTAGCGGAATTACCCGGCTAACTTTAGCTTCATAAAACAAAGTCGGTGGTATTCTTAATAAGGCGTTTTAATGAATCGGTGAAAAAATTATCTTTAATTTTCTGTCAATATTATGTTTTCTGGAAATGAATTAAGAATGGCCTTGCGAGAGTTTAAAAAAATTATTTTTTTATTTTTTATTTTTCAATTCCATTCTCTGATGGCATTGACGAACGCCGGGTTTGAAACGGGAGATTTTACCGGGTGGACCGCCACGACCGGAACGGCAGCCGGCGTATTGGTTCTGCCTTACGCCACCGTTGTGGTGGCGCCCAGTCTGGCGCCCAATTCAAACGGAACCCTTACCCAAGTCTATAATGGGACCTACGCCGGCGAAGTTTATTCCGGCTATGGTGATTCATTTCATGAGGATTGGGCCCAGCTCTCTCAAACAGACCCGCTCCCCATCTCGGCTGCTACTCCTTTTTTATCTTTCTGGTTCTCCGCAGTTTTAAATGGAACCCATTACCTATCCGGTGCGGCCTATGGTTCCGATGCCTATGTTCTGGTGAATGTTTTGGTGAACGGTGTGCCGATCTACACGCAAAGGTTTAGTTGGTACGACAATCTGGCGTCATTGGTGAATGTCGGACTTGATCCCTGGCGGGTTCTTCCCTGGACGCAATACTATTATGATTTAAGCGGGTATGTGGGCCAAACGGCGACTATCCAGTACGCCGCCTATGATTGCAACCAGAGCGGTCATTATTCCTATGGCTATATTGATAACGCCCAATGGTTAGCGACGACAGGACCTTCTTACACACCTCTTCCTACGAATACTCCAGGACCAACCAATACCCCTTCTACACCTGTGGTTACCAATACTCCCACTATTACCAACACGCCAACCATGACATTTACTCCTACCAACACTCCCACCATCACCCCCACCTTTACTGCGACCAATTCACCTACGGCAACCCCTACATTCACACCGACTTGCGTGACCAATGTTTGGCCTGATCCCTATAACCCTAAAACGGCGGTGGGTGGAACTTTGCGCTTTAGCTGCATGAACGATCAAACCAATGTTTTCATCTATACCGTTTCAGGTGAATTGATTCAGACGCTTAATATGGGAACCACTACCACCCCCTGCACCAATAGCGATGTGTGGGGAACCAATTACTGCTGGAATGGACGCAATAAAATGGGTTTTCCTGTGGCGACAGGGATCTATCTTTATGTCGTTCAACAGGGAACCCAAATCATCCAGCGCGGCAAATTTTTAATGATTACTTCGAATTAAGTGACAGGATTACCTTGCGGGGACTTTGGCGAGGGAATAGGGTTTGAAGAGACTTCCGAAAATGTTAAAATAAAAAGCATAAATTTAAGCCGGTTATTCAAGCGAATGGGCGGAAGAAAACCCAATATTCGTGAATTAAAACATATTTGATTAAATATTATTGATTTCAATTTAAAACGTTTTTTTGCCGTTGAGTTCTTGTGCGCAAACAATCTACGGGCATTGGAAAACAAATTGTCTCAACTTATACCCCCATTCTTTATTCGTTTTCGTTTTCCCGCTTTCGTCTTAGCGGGGACATTTTTACTATTTGCTGTCCCCTTGTCTTTAAGAGCGCAGGTGAATGGTCCGGGAACAACCGGCGCCAACTTTGAAAAAATCGGGATGGGCGCTCGGGCGGCAGGAATGGGCGATGCTTTCGCGGCGGTGTCAGATGACGCGACCGCCATGTACTGGAATCCGGCCGGATTGGTCTTGGCCCGGGGAACCGAGTTTTCGTTAACCCACAGCGAGTGGCTTCAGGGCATTACGGACGAATATTTCGCCTTCAGCCAGAACCTGAAACGGGACGGCGCTTTTGGAGGCTCGCTGGAATATTTGGGCACGGGCTCCTTCGCGGGGTCCCTTGAAAATGCCGATGGAAGTTACGGCGGGGTGGGCAATAACATCAACGCCTCCACTTATATGGCCTCCGCGGCTTACGCCCAACGGCTGGGCAACTGGTTTAGCGGCGATTTCCTCAGAAGATCAATTGTGGGTATCGAAGTCATGGCGGTCGGGCAGAATATCTCGAATGTCGGCAATTCGGGCATCGCTTTTAATATCGGTTATATTTTTGAAGCCATCCGCCACACCCTCTTTTTTACCTTTGTGGCGACGGACCTGGGTACGGACATCCAGACATTTTCTGAACCGCTCAACGGAAATTTAGGCGCTTCTCTTTTCAGCCAGAATTTTTTGCTGAAGCGGGCCCAAAATATCATCGCGGTGGATGTTGACGGCTCGATTGATTCGGGTCTGGGTTTCAAAATCGGCGATGAATACAAAATTAATTTTGACCGCAACGGCATCGCTTTGCGCGGAGGTTATGAAGGGGACAGCCTGGACTATTCGGTTACCAATCTGACCCTGGGCGTGGGCTTGTACCACAGCTTCGATGATTTTGACGCGAGCCTGGATTACGCTTACGTTCCTTACAGTGTTTTGGGAGACACCCACCGGATTACGCTCAATATTGTTATTGGCGGCAACCCGGTTCCTCCTCAAGTATCGGCCACCGCTTTGAGCGCGCCGACTTTTGTTTTAGGTCCGGATAAAGCCCGAATCCAGATTGCCACCAGAGGCGATGAAGCGATCGTCAAATGGAAGATCAACATTTTGGATGATTCGGGCAAGTTGGTCCGGACTGTCTCCGGCAAAGGCGAGCCGCCCAACCATTATGATTGGGATGGCCGTGATCAAACCGGCGAATTGGTGCCCCAGGGCGATTATTCAGTTAATGTGGAAGCTGTCGATGACGACGATTTGACGGGCCGCGGAACTCCTGTCGCGTTTAACGCCAAATGGGTCCCGAAGCCGGTGCCCTTCTCCTATACCTACGGCGTTTCGGGTGATCTGTTATTCGAGTCCGGTAAACCCGACCTGCTTCAATCGGGCTATACGGTTATCCAAAAAGCGGTCGCGGCCATCCGCGCTAAATTCCCCAATAGCATCATTCAGATCGCGGGCCATACGGACAATGTGAAGCTGTCCCCGCACGCGGCGTTTAAAGACAATCAGCAATTGTCCCTGGTCCGCGCCCAATCGGTTATGGCTTACCTGGTGCGTACCGGAATGAATCCCAATCTACTCAGCGCGGTCGGTTACGGCGACACCAAACCTATCGCTCCCAACGACTCGCCGGAAGGCCGCGCGAAAAACCGCCGGGTTGAGCTGGTGGTTTCGGGCACGGTGGAGGTGACCGCCGATGACCTGATCGCAGCGGGCCAGCAAGTTATGGCCCAGAAGAACTATAAAGAGGCCTTGAATGATTTCCTGAAGGCCATCCAGTCCGATAGCCGCAGCGCCAAAGCCTACCATTTGGCCGGCGACTGCTACCTGACTTTGGGCAGCAAAGACCAGGCGGTTCAGGCTTACGCCAAATCCCTCAAATACGATCCGAATAACCAGGTTTTGAGAAACTGGCTGAATCAATACGCGCCCCAGGCCTTGGTGACGCCGACCACACAGGCTCCGGTTTCGGGTTCGACGGGCTCGGCTCCGCCGCCTCTCCCGTAATTTGACTTGTTCCTATCCATCTTTTTTCGTTAGCATGCTGTTGAGAGTCATTGATTTTATCGAGAGGTTGTCATGAGAAAAGTACTGGTCATCCACGGCCCCAATCTGAATTTATTAGGCGAAAGGGAACCGAATGTCTATGGTTCCACCACCCTGGAAGAAATCAATCAATCGCTTCAGGAACAGGCCTCCAAAACAGGGGTCGAGCTTAAAGTGTTCCAGTCCAATCACGAGGGCGAGTTGGTCGAGGCCATTCAGGGCGCCCGCCACTGGGCGGATGTGATCGTCATTAATCCGGCGGCTTATACCCACACTTCCGTGGCGATTCGCGATGCCCTGTCGGCCATCGCGGTTCCCGCTATCGAGGTCCATCTTTCCAACATTCACGCCAGGGAAAATTTCCGGCAGGCTTCCTATATTTCCCCCGTGTCCGTGGGGCAGGTGGTCGGGTTTGGCAAAAACAGTTATCTTTTGGCCCTTCAAGCCGCCACGCTCATCACCTTGCCGCAAGCTAAAAAGTAAAAACGCCGGGCAGTTCACCGTAAATTTAAAATTAATCGGGTTCAATCCGCTTTAAAATGGCCTTATGAAATCCATTTTTTCATTCACCCTTTCTCCCGGCTTTTTCTGGGAGTTTTCCTATTTCTGCTTCGCCGTTTATCTTTTGTTCCATCCGGTTTTGGCTTTCCCGCAATCCAACGCGGTCTTTTTAGGCGGAGGATTGGTTCTGCTTTTATTTAGAACCATTTCGACCAATTCTTTGGAAAAGCTCGGGATCTTTTGGGTCCTCTTTCTTCTCTATAGTTTAATTTCGGCTTTCTGGTCTTTCTCTTCAGGCCTCACCCTTCAATCCTCCGGCTTCTTGTTTCTGGGCACGCTGTTGATTGTCATGGCCCAACAGGGAACATTGGTCTCAAAAAACAGAATCGAGATTTTCCTGCTGATCTTGGCGTTGACCGCGTCCCTGTTCGGCATCCACCAATGGCTGTTTGGATTCGATCAAGTCGCGCGGGCCGCGGCCGGGTTATCGGGCCAGAGCGCGGATATTGTCGCCGCGGCGGTTCATAACAAACGGGCTTTCGGGACGCTGGTGACGCCGGGGGCTCTGGCGGCCCTTCTCATTTTTACCATTCCGCAAGCCCTGGTCCGTTTTTGGACCGCTTCGGGGTTTAAAAGAATGCTTTTCGGCGGATTGACTCTGGTTCTTTTACTGGCGCTGGCCGCGACGGGCGGGGTGGGTGCCTGGGTCTGTCTCGCTGTGGTTTTAGGATTCCTTTTCTATCAACAAAAAACCGATCCCCGCGCTTTTTTTATCCTGGGGCTTTTTTTCCTGGCGGCGCTGGGACTGGTCTGGCACCGGGGAATTCATAGCTGGACTCTGGCGTCCTTTTCCATGAGGGTTGACCTGTGGCAGGCGGCCTGGCAATTATTTCTTCAGCATCCCTGGTTGGGATGGGGATTGGGAACCTTTGGCGAGGCTTATCAGGCCGCCGGTCTTCCCCTGGCAACAGGGGCCTTGTTTGCCCACAATATTTTCCTCCAGCTTTTGGTAGAAACAGGATTGCTGGGAACCTCTTTGGCCGTTCTGGCGATGGGAAGCTGGATAACCCGATTCAAATGGCCTTCCCGTTGGGAAGGATGGGGTGTTTTGGGCGGGGTTCTGGCGGTGTTTTTGTTCTCATTCATCGACCTTCCGCTGCAAATGTCCGAATTGGTCTGGCTATTCGCGACTGCGGCGGGCCGTCTGGAATTTCGTTCCGAATCTTCCCGGCGCTTGCCTAAAATTTCACCGAAATGCGTTTCAATCGCGTTGTTAGTGGTTTTGGCCGTCACCGGTTTTTGGCCGCCCTACCGTCCCTGGAACTTTTGTCTTTTAGCGGTTTGTCTTTGGACCGCTTTTGCTTTGCTGGAAGGCCAAATCAAGGCTGTCAAATTTTATGTCGCGCTCGGCGCGGCCTATATGGCGGTACGGGCTTTTAGCTCGCCCTCGGCGTCGGGAGCGGTTTGGTTCCTGGAGCTGGCGGGTTTGTTGCTGGCCTTTTACTTTATGGCTCCCCAAATTCCCCAGTTTCAGAAATTCAAACTGGTTTTCGCCGGGCTGGGCCTTCTCTGGGCGGTGAAACTCGTTTGGTACTGCTGGAATTTCGCCCCGCCTTTCGGATTGGACTGGATCCGGTTCCAATTGATGGATGTGAAGGACTGGGTTTTTTATCCCAATCCCAAGTATCTGGCCATTTTTCTGATTCCCTTTATTTTCATTTTATTCAAGAAGCCTTTCGGGCGGGGCCTGAAAAACAGTTTGTTGTTTCTTTCCCTCGTGATTGTGTTTCGTTTGAAATCTTTGTCCGCTCTGGTGGGCCTGGGTGTGGTCTGGCTGTGGCGGGAGCGAAGGGATTGGCGGAAACTTTTAATCGCCATTTTGGCGGTGGCCGCTATGGTAACCGCTTTTCGACTCTTCAATTCCAGCGCGACTAAGTACGACCGATTGGACATTTGGCCGTCCGCCGTCAAAGTTTGGATGGAAAGCCCGGTGGTGGGAGTGGGACCGGGAGTTTTCGCCGGCGAATATCACCGCGTTCAATTGCCCCGCATGGACGGGGTGAACCGCTATTTGATGGAAGCCCGGTACGCCGAGAATGAATTTTTAGATCTTTTAGTCGCCTTTGGTCTGGTTGGTTTTATTTTCACGATGGTTTTGGTCTATCAACTCTTTTCTAAAATTAAAAAAGAAGAAAATCGAAACGCTCTTCTCGGGCTGGGCGCGGCTTCCTTTTTTGATTTTTGTCTTCACGCCCCTTTAATCGCTTTACTGGGCGCCGGCTGCGCGGCGGAAGAGGAAAAACCCGCCAGTGAAATATCTTGCGCGGGAGGCTTTTTGGTTTTGGGCCTGACTCTGGGATTGTTCGGCGCCCCTGTTTTCTCACCGCTCCTCAAAGAAAAGGCGGACGCTGATTCCGCCATGGGCCGTTATCCTCAGGCCTTTCAATGCTGGCATCAGGCGGTTTCCCTGAATGCCTGGGATTCGAGAATCGTTGAGGGCGAATCCAATTTTTACGAACAGCTTTACCGGATGACCAAAGATGAAACCTGGAAAACGAAAGCCGATGAGACTTTGGAAACGGCTATGAACCTCGAAAAGGCGGACGGCGATCTGGTGTTTGAAAAGGCCAAGCGTTTGACCGACCGGTATACCGCCAACCGCTCGCTGGATAGTTTTTTGGCCGTCAGTCAAAGCTGGGACGCGGCTAAAAAAGCCCTGCCTTTAAACGCCTTCGTCTATTTTGAAAACGGCCTTTTTTGGCAAAGAATTGCCCAGTTGACCCGCCAGCCGCTTTGGACCGCCGGGGGCTGCGGCAGGGTGGAAGAAAGCTGTTATGTCCAATCCGTCCATCTGGAACCCAATTTCGCCGCGGCCTGGGTCAATCTGGGTGTTTGTCATGCGAAAAAGCCCCAAGCCCCCGGCGAGCCGAAAAACGAGACAAACCTCGATTTCAAACAGGCCTTAAAAGTCTATGACCAGTGGAAAGACGCGCCCGGTTTATCGCCGGAGGAAAAACAGATGGTGGATCTGCCGCCGGAGGAAGTGAAGTGGCTCCGAAAGGTAGTCAAACCTTGAGCAAAACTTTGAAAACTTCGGATAAAAATTCTGCCTTCACGGCCATTTTGACTTTCGTGTTACTGCTGGTTCTTTTTTATTGGAAAGTTTTGTTCGAGGGAAATGTTTTTGTGTTTGTGGACGCGTCCCGTTTTTTTTATCCGCTCTGGAAATGGGGATCGGTTGTTTTAAACCAGGGTCTTATTCCTCTGTGGAATCAGGACGCCCAATTTGGCACGCCCTATCTGGCCGATCCGCAGACGGCCTGCGCTTATCCGCCGGTTTTTCTTTTTTATTCCTGGCTCAATCCCATCAACGCTTTTTCCGCCCTCGTCCTGTTCCATCATCTCTGGGCCATGGAGGGCTTTTGGTTTCTGGCTAAGGGCCAGGGATACTCCTCGAAAGTTTCCTTCTGGGGAAGTCTGGTGTTTGGTTTTTCCCTCCATCTGGTTTGTTCTTCCTGGACGCCGGCGGCTTTGATGACCATCAGCTGGCTTCCTTGGGTGTTTTTTTCCGCCGAGCGGCTTTATCAAAAGAAATCCGGCGGGGTACTATTTCTTTCCCTAGCCTGGGCCATGCAGCTGTCGGCGGGTTACCCGGTGCTGGTTTATTTAACCGGTCTGGCTCTCGCCGGTCAGTTGGGATGGAAGTCTTGGAAAGAAAAGTTTTCCTCGAATTGGATCGGCGGGGTGGGGCTGTCGGCGGTCATCGCAACTCTTTATAATCTGGTCTGGGGTTTGCCTTTCCTGGAATTTTTGAAAAACAGCAATTACCAAAACGGCTCCAGTCGTTTTCAGGATTTGAACTTCATCAATCTGGCGACTTTTTTTGACCCTTTTATCCTGGGCCATCCGCTGGCGGGCAATTATCAGGGGCCCCATTACTGGGTCGCGACTTTCTTTGTGGGCCTGCCGACTATCTGCCTTTTGGTCTGGGGGCTGGCAAACCGGATTTATCAAAAAAACACACCCTGGCTGCTCCTCCTGTTTTTGGTTTTGAGTCTGGGGTCCAACTTGAAAATCGGGGAAGGGCTGAAGATGATCCTGCCGGGTTACGCCCTGGTCATCCATTCGGGCTTTTGGATTTCGCTGGTCATCCTTTGGGTGGTCCTGTTGGCCATGGAAGCTTTAGCTTACTTGATGGAAAAACCCAAACTTCAAAGCGGCGCCTTGCTCTGGATGGGGGTTGCGGCGGGGGTCTACGCGACCGCCTTTGCGGTTAAAAACGACCATTTTTCTGCCTGTTTTTGTCTTTCGTTTGCCCTGGTGCTGGTGGCTTTTTGGATTCAGAACCAAAGTTTAAAGTGGTTTGCCATCCTAGGGGCTTTGGGCTTGTCCCTACTGCCGGCGGCCTATGGTTTAAACATCACCCTGGACAGTTCTTATTACGAAAAACCGTCTTTGGTCTTGTCCCAATTCAACCAACCCGGGCGTCTTTTTTTCTCGCCCGTCTTGCTGGGCAGCGCGGTTAAATTGCAGGGACAGACCATGAACGACGCCTATGAAAACGCCAAACAGAATCTCTATCCCAACTGGCCGCTGGCATACGGAAAAGAGGAAGTTCCGATTTATAACACCCTGCAGCTTTCGGATTCTTTCGCCTGGACCTTTCAGGTTTTCCAGCATTCGTTAAAGGAATCCCGTAAAGCGATCGACCTCCTGGGCATCCGTTATCTTTTTGGTTCATCGTGTTTTAAGGATTTAAAAGAAATGAAATCCAGCGGCGGAAGCGCTAAAGTTTTTGAGAATCCCAGCGCGTTTCCCAAGTGGTTTTCGGTTTCCCAGGCAATCGCCGCTGGTCAAACGACTAACGATGATTTTATCAAAGCGGATCAGGACAATATCCATTATGGAAATGTCTGCTTCGTTGAAAATCCAGCCCGGGCCGGGAACTATCAAAAAAGACAGGTGGCCGAAATAAGCCGAACCGCTAATTCGGTGGTCTTCTCGGCGGTAGGCAAGGGGAAGTCTCTGTTAGTGTCTTCTGAAACCGAAGCGCCGGGATGGAAAGTTTGGGTGGAGGGCAAACCCAGGCCGGTGGAAAAAGTGAACGATGCTTTCCGTGGAGTGGTGTTAGATGAAGGCGAAAGCAATGTTGTCTTCAAATATGAACCGCTTTCTTTTCGGTTGGGTTTATTTTTCGCGCTGTTGATTTGCGCTTTATGGGCGGGGCTTTTGGGCGGCTGGATTAAAACGAACTTCATGGGTTTGAAATGAACGCTAAAAAAATATCGACATCCCTCTGGGTGGGTTACGCGGCCTTTTTGCTTTTTTGGGTTTTCCGTCTTTGGGGCCAAATGCCCGCTTTGATGGACACGCTGGAATATGTGTTTCCGGAAAAATGGTTTAATGTCGAAAGCTTTCAAAAGGGTTTGATCCCGCTTTGGAATCCCTACATCGCCTGCGGCACACCCCATGTGGCCAATTTTCAGTCCGCGGCTTTTTATCCCTTCTTCTGGATTTGGAATTTAACGGGCCTGACCAACTGGATTTTTGTGATGGTTTTCGCCCACGCGCTTTTGGCCGCGGTCGGTTTTTATTTTTGGATGAGGTCGTTCAAACTCGATAAAGGGCTGGCGGTTCTTTGCGCCATTACCTTTAGCGGTTCTGCTTACCTTACCTATCTTTGGGGTTTTCCCACCCACCTGGCCTCTTTGGCCTGGATTCCCTGGATTTTCTGGATGACCCGCGAGCTTTTGGATCGTTCTACCCTCGGCAAATGGCTGATATTGGCGGCCTTTTGGTCACTGCAAATATTGGCCGGTTATCCCATCTTCACCTTCTACGCCATGGTCTTTTGGCTGGTTTTTCTGAGGGCCCAACTGAAGTTTGAAGGAAAGTTTTGGAAGTTTTTAGGCGCCTGGGGTTTCGCGCTGATGCTCACCGCCTGCCAATGGCTGCCCTTTGTGGATCTTTTGGGTTATATGCACCGCGAGTCCTGGGGAGCGAATCTTTACAACCTCAAGTGGTCCGAATATCTCACCCTCCTGGCGCCGGATGCTTTGGGAATACCGGGCAGCGCGGGTTATAAGGGCGATTACCCCAATTACATTTTTGGGAATTTTTATCTGGGTCTGGTGCCGCTTTTCCTGTTGGTCTGGAGTTTTCGCGAGCAAAAAGGAAAGCTGAACTTTTGGCAAAAGAGCGTTTTGTTTTGGTTTCTTTTCCCGCTGGGCAGTAACTTTTTACTTTGGGGCGTTTTTCCCGTCAGCCTGTGGGACAAGCTGGAAGTCTCCAAAGCCTCTTTTCTGTTTGTGTTCTGCGCCATCACCGCCTTGGGATTTTATTTAAACCAGCCTTCACCCAAGAATTTGAAAAAAAACTGGACTCAAAAATTTGCCTGGGTTTTTGTCGCGCTCTGGCTTTTAGATTTGATACTGGTTCCGTTCCGTATTGTCCATCCGGTCCCCGACCCCTACCAGAACCGTGAAATTAAAGTGATGGCCGGTAGGATCAAACTCATGGCCGGCGAAGGCCGTTTGGTCAGTTTGCGCGGGGAAGAGCAGATTTATTCGTCGTCGGTTACGGATGCCAATGGTTCTTTTCAACAAACCGCTGAACGGTTGACCCAAAATACCAATGTGGTCTGGGGCATCCAATCCGCCGAGGGTCATTTGACGACGGTGGTGGACGGCTTCCAGAATTTATCCAAATATCTAAGAGAAGGGTTTCCCTATGACGGCCGAGTTTTGGACGCGGCGGGAGTCAACACTGTCCTGACCCCCAAACCCTTGCCGGCTTTCAAATATCGAACCATCGAGCAGGACGCGGGCTTGTACCTGGTCCATAACGCCGGGGCCATGCCAAAGGCATGGCCAACGGAAAAGCAAAAGTTTTTTGGCTCCCGCGCTGAAAGTTTCGGCGCTTTGTTGAATCCCAAAACTTTTTTAGAGGATGAGACGGATTTCGATTTACAGCCGGACGGGCAAATTACCTCGCTGGCGCCGGGTTCTTACTATGAAAATCCTGTTGGGGGTTCACCCTGCGAATTTCAATTCGCGCTTCCCGCCAACACTTCCCGGTATTTTGTTTTGGACCAATGTTTCGCGCCGGGATGGCATGCCTGGGTAGATGGCAAACCAGCGCCTATCTTGCGGGCGGAGGGTTTGTGGATGGCTGTGGCACTCAGCGCGAGCGGCTCTCACGAAGTTGCTTTTCAGTATTCGCCCCTGTCTTTCCGGCTGGGGTTGTTTATGACTCTTATTGCCTTGGTGTGTGTTATTACGATTTTTTCAAAAACTTTTACCACAGAGACACGGAGACACAGAGAAAGGCATTAGACTTTTATAGAAATCAAAGATTTAACTCTGTGAACTTTGTGCCTCTGTGGTGAAATAGCCTTTTGTTTTAGGCCTTTTTCCACAGTTTCCGCAAAAGGTGGGCGGCGAGTTTAGGCTGTCTATCCCTGGTAAAAACCCCTTTAAAATTCATTCCGGCGGGGCGGTGGGCGGCCTGGGCGGTTTTGAAATCACACAGGTTCCATACATGGGCCCCCGCCACATAGGGCTTGGCGGACATTACTTTCAAATAACCTTCCAGCATTTCGGCCTGATATTCCTCGCTGTACATCTCGGGCGGATTGGCGTGGGTGCCGGGAATGGCGTCGGCCCCGAATTCGGTCACTAAAACGGGTTTTTTGTATTTCTTATAAATCGCGTCCAAATCCAAAGACAACTTTTTAAAAGCTTCCGGTAATTTTCCCGGTTCGCTGTACCAGCCGTAATAGCGGTTCACGCAAACCAGGTCACAGTCTTTAAATGATTCTTCTTTCAAACCGATATAGCTGACGATGGTGACGGGCCGGGTTTTATCCAGCTTCTTGGCCAACTGGATCAGGTTTTTGAAAAAGCCTCGGGCGGCGGGGCGGTGCGAGTGGGGTTCGTTGGCCAGACTCCAGGCGATGACGCTGGGATGGTTTTTGTCCCGCGCGATAAGTTCCTCGGTGTATTGACGGCAAAGTTTGAGCCGTTTCGCCAGACCTTCGGTTTTAAAAAATAAACCGACGGCGGGCGTTTCGGCGATCACCAGAAATCCCAGCTTGTCCGCCAGATCCATCATCTGGTCCGAATAGGGATAGTGGGTGGTGCGGAAAGAATCGGCGCCGACCCAGCGCATCAGGTCATAGTCTTTAATGATCAGAGCGGGCATATAGCCCCGGCCGATGACGGCAAAATCCTCATGGCGGCCAAAGCCTTTGAGCTTGATAGGTTTTCCATTCAACAACAGTTTGTCTTTTTTCACTTCGATGGTGCGGATGCCGACGGGTAAATTGATTTGGTCGGCGGGGAAACCATACTCTAAAAGTTCCACTTTCAAATCGTAAAGGTTTGGCGCGCCGGGTTTCCATAATTTAGCCTGGGGAACTTCAAGTGTTGTTGAGTTTGAATTGACAATTTCTTTCACAATCTTTTTTCCAAATCCGGTCAGGGTGAATC
>Ga0206829_10016_pt1 | contig 74591 bp, 64 predicted proteins | sample Alteio_BWOrgCont_75_FD_152862 | JGI IMG/M metagenome (GOLD analysis project Ga0206829, IMG submission 152862) | Enriched cells from forest soil in Barre Woods Harvard Forest LTER site, Petersham, Massachusetts, United States -... | ecosystem: Environmental > Terrestrial > Soil > Temperate forest >... | reverse complement strand
GGGTTTGGACAGCTACCGGAAAGATGATTACGTTTCAGCGAAAAAGTTTTGGGAACAAACCCTGCAAATTGACCCGCACTATATACAAGCCAGGCAGAATTTAGACAGGCTGAATCAGGAACATCCCAGTCAGCCCTGAAGATAAATTAATTGGAAGTCCATCGGATGTTATCCATCGTGAACACCGGCCCCGTTATCGGCTGGCCCGCGGCACCGCCCACCGGTCCATAAATGTAAAAAGCTTCCGTGACATAAGCCGCGTTATAAAAATTGGATAATCCAATGGAAACCCGCGTAAAGGAAGCCGTATTGAGTGAGGCTGCGGGAAGATTGTAGTAGGTATTGATGTAGGTTCCGCCCGCGGGGCTATTCGAGTAGGCAAACCCGATTTGAAAATTACCGGAAAGACTCTGATCCAGTTTGATATCCATCTGAAGATGCCCGGAGGCGTAATAGGTTCCCGGTCCTTCCGGCAAAGGTTCAAAAAAATCGACTGTCACAGCTTGCGAAACCGAAGTCGCGCTGACCTGCAGGGTCGTGTTGCTGCCCGAAATCGGATCCGGAGTATTCACATTTAAAACTGAACAGCCATAGGGAACCAGAGAGACGTTTTGGCCAAAAAAGGCGCCTGTATTCCCATTAGCCCAAATGATTTGGGAATTTATGGGCGTCGGTGTGGGCGTTAAATAAATGGACGAGATGGGGGTTTTGTTGGCACAGGCGGTCATCAGCCGGCTGACCAGCACCAATAAGATCATTAAAATAATAAAAAAAATTACTTTTTTCAAAACACCCTCGTATTTATAAAAATGGCGGTTCCCCATTCTTATTTCACAAAAAGCAAGAATTGAGAGGTTATCAAAAAACTATAAATTTTCAGATTTATTATTTTTTATCAGCCCAGAAATCGTCAAAAGGAACCTGTAATCCGTCTTCATCCGTCACACTTTAATTAAATCACACTTTAATGATTTCGTCCCGCCATCACTGCACAGACAGCCGTTGAGTTGGATTAAAACCCTTAAAATATCTAATGTTCCAGCCGGTAGCCGTCCCCCGGTTCATTAAGAATATATCGAGGTTCCACTGGATCATATTCAATTTTCTGGCGTAATTGATGAATATAACGAGCCAGACTTTCCTCATCCATGTGTCGTCCCCAAAACTCGCTATTGACCATTTTTTTGGTGACAACTCTTCCCGCGTGGCTGATTAAAAAGGACAGGACATGGTATTGATGGGGGGTCAGGTGAGTTTCTTTTCTTCTCACCGTGAGCGTGCGCGTAGCGCGGTCCAGTTTAAAATCAGAATTTTGATAAATCGATGTGTCGCCCCGTTGATTGATATGATGAACGTGTCGCAAAACCACTTGAATCAGTTCCGTTAGCTCGTTTTCTTTAAAATGTCTGGTCAGATAATAATCTTCCCCCGTTGTCTTTTCGCTTTTTTCAGTCGCGCGGTCCGTCAAAACAATCATGGGAACCAGAGTCCATTCCCGAAGTCGGTGCAGAGCCAACAAGCCATCCATATCCGGCAGTTCCGAATCCAGAATGATAAGATCAGGATACAAAGCTGAAGCCAGAGAAAGCCCTTTTGCTCCATCCTCCGCCTCAATGACGTTAAAATGATCTTTTTCCAAACTCCGTTTGATAAGTCTGCGAAAAGATTTTTGATTTTCAATGACCAGCGCAATATGTTGATTTTTCCTTTTTGAAAACTGTTTCAACGCCTCGAGAGTTTTGGGTTTGATTAAATCATCGACCATATCCTTCAGTTTTTCCAATAAGGGTTCGCCTTCACTCTCGGGCGCCGCCATTTCGGGCGGGCCAACCCTGTACAAGATAAAATCCGCCGCCAGTAAAAACGCGACAGGAAGAAAAAGAGAGAATGCCATGGAGAGAGTGGCCTGGAATGGATCAGCTAAAATTAAAGCGAGCGTAGAATCTTTATCACAATAAATGGAATAGTAGCGGCCGACAACCGCGCCGGCGAGAAGGAATTTTAAAAAGTAGTGAAATCGAAATGTGTCGTTGCCTAAATATTGATTCATCAGGTTGGCCAAACCTTTGATAAAAGAAACGCCACAAACGACAAGCGCGTAACCGCAAAAGAGTACGCAAACCAAGGGATAATAGGACAAAAAATGATAAAGGGTTGAATTAGTCATCTTGGCGCCCTTTTAAATACATTGTCACTAAAATTTGGTGGGGCATCCTGGATTCGAACCAGGGACCAAGGCATTATGAGTGCCCTGCTCTAACCGCTGAGCTAATGCCCCATTATCCTAAATAGAAAATATAACAGAAAATGAGCGCTCCCATTTTCAGATGGGGTGCCCCCAACACCTAAATACGTTCAAATAAAAGAGATTATTTATAGCAGTTGTATGCGTGTTTTTGATACTAAAAATGTAGGTGTCATTGAGCTTCTGAAACTTCGGGGGCATATTTTCTGTATTTATGAATCGGTTTTGAATGACAGATCGGCCGAAAAAGTGGAAGACCATCAAAACATCTCTTCGCGTTTAAAAAGCTACCTCAAAACCATCACTTTCAAAATCTTGATGGCCGATTGACTGTCCGACACCTGGATACGGACATAATAAAGTCCGTTAGAAACCAAAACTCCCGAAACATCCCTCAAGTTCCATTGAAGCGTCGCGGGGCCGTAAGCATGTGTCGTTTCCGCGTACACTTTTCGGAAAGCCAGTGTAAATACATCGAGCCTCACCGTCGATTCATCCGGCACCTGAACATTAAAGGTAATCGGTGATCCGCTCGATGGATTGGGGAAAGGTTCGGAAATCACGATCTTCTCGGTGATAGTCGGAGTATAGGTTGGTGTAATCGTGGGCGTACTGGTATGGGTGAAAGTACTCGTGGGAGTCCCGGTTGAAGTCGAGGTCGGTGTGTTTGTCTTCGTATAAGTCGCCGTGGTCGTCGGGGTGTTCGTAGCCGTATTGGTTGGTGTATAGGTGGCTGTGCTGGTGAGTGAATTAGTCGGTGTGTTCGTAGACGTTTTAGTGAAGGTAGTGGTAGGCGTATTCGTCACAGTCGAGGTTGAAGTATTAGTCGGCGTGTTGGTTATGGTTGAAGTGGAAGTACTAGTGGGTGTATCCGTGCTCGTATTCGTCGGCGGAGCAGTTCCCGTATTGGTGGGAGTATTGGTAACTGTATTAGTTGGGGTGGCGGTTGGTGTATTCGTGGTTGTTTTGGTGGAAGTATTCGTGGATGTGTTCGTAGGCGTATTGGTCGCCGTATTAGTTGGTGCAGTTGTTCCTGTATTCGTCGGAGTATTGGTCGCGGTGACTGTCGGTGTATTGGTGATGGTTTTGGTCGGTGTGTTAGTCGGCGTATTGGTTGCCGTATTCGTCATTGTCTTGGTCGCTGTGTTGGTCGGTGTATTCGTTGTTGTTTTGGTTGGCGTATTTGTGGGTGTGTTGGTAGCTGTATTCGTCACAGTTTTAGTGGGAGTATTGGTGGATGTGGGGGTCACCGCGGTGCAGGTTGTAACTACCGCGTTATCTCGAGTAAAAATGTAATCCCGCACTTCCCCGGCGGGAGCGAACCACATGTTGTTGCTCCCCGGTACGCCGAAAGTGTTGTTCAAATAGGTCAGCAGGTCAGTGAGGGTTGTCTGGTTGGTGCTGTAAGTGTCGGCCGCGGCCCCGCTGCCTTGGGAGACACTATGGGTATATTGGACCAGCCAGGTGGGCCGGGTTTGACCCGCCGCGGAAGCGGCCAGCGATTTCCAGGCAGTATCGTCGGTTCCGAAAAGACCCCCGCGTTGGACCTGAAAAGGCAGGGCCACATCCACGTAATTATAAGAGCCTCCCCCGCATTCCGCCGATAGAAGGTAAGACGCAGGATAGCCTGCGCAGGTATTGGCCGTAGAAACCTCATAGGGAAAAACCATCTGGGTGACGTTATAGCCGGGGAAATATTTCAGCAAAAGCGGCTCGTTGTTGGCCAGCTCGGGATCGATATCGGTGGCCGAACCATTACAGGTCAATGGATTCGGATGATCGTAAGAATGGTCCAACATATCCCATCCCGCCGCTCTCAAAGCTTGCAAACAAGTCCAATTCATAAAATAACTTCCGCTCCCCGACGCTCCTCCCCCATTAGCCCAGGAACCTACCACCGCTTCCGCCGCCCTCCAGCCGAAGGTGTCCAAAACAGGTTTGCCGTAATCATATTGGGATAACCGGTTGTCATCAAACGTGAGGGAATAGGCCCAATGAAAGTTGTTGTAGAGCGTTGCCTTGGTGGCAGCGCCGGTGCCACCCGAGGTCCAATTGACCGCAGTGACGGTGATATTGCTGCCCGTAGTCGTAAAGGTGGCTGTTCCCGCCGAGGAACTATAAGTTGCGCCGGTGACAGCCGCTCCATCCGCCGTAACGGCCACCGAAGCGCAGGTGCCCACATTGACGATCAGGGTGATTTTCCGATAGTTGACGAGCGAAGGTACCGTGGTGTAGTTGACCTGGACGCAGTAATTTTTGTCGGCGGCCCAACCGGCGCAAGCTGTTCCCATAAAAAATAAACAAAAGCCAAACCTTATCAAAAGTGGGGACTGATTTAATTTTTTCATTTGATTTGGCTTCCTGCCCCGCTCATCGATAAAACAACGTTATTTAACTGAAATGGGATCCCGCTCAAAAGTTATCTTAAGACCAGGACTTTCAGAATCTTGGTGGTCGATTGGCTACCCGATACCTGGATGCGGACGTAATAAAGTCCGTTAGAAACCAAGGCTCCCGAAACGTCCCTTAAGTCCCATTGAAGCGTCGCGGGGCCATAAGCATGGGTCGTTTCCGCGTACACTTTTCGGAAGGCCAGGGTAAATACATCCAGCGTCACCGTCGATTCACCGGGCACCTGAACATTAAAAGTAATCGGCGAACCGCTCGACGGATTGGGGAAAGGTTCGGAAATCACGATCTTCTCGGTAATCGTCGGGGTATAGGTCGGCGTAATGGTAGGCGTACTAGTATGAGTGGGGGTAGTGGTAAGCGTAAAGGTTGAAGTCGAGGTAGGCGTATTCGTTTTCGTATTAGTCGCCGTAGCCGTCGGAGTGTTCGTAGCTGTATTGGTTGGGGTATGGGTAGCTGTGCTGGTAGGCGAGTTGGTTGACGTTGAAGTTGTTGTATTGGTCGGCGTATTCGTCGGTGTGTTAGTCGAAGTTTTAGTCGCTGTATTGGTAGGCGTATTTGTCACCGTCGCGGTTGGCGAATTGGTCTTCGTATTAGTCGGCGTGTTGGTCTGTGTTGAAGTAGCGGTATTAGTCGGAGTGCTCGTTATTGTCGGCGACGAGGTATTGGTTGGTGTATTCGTCATGGTTGAAGTTGGGGTATTAGTCGGCGTATTCGTCGATGTGTTGGTAGAGGGAGCGGTTCCAGTCATCGTGTTGGTGGCCGTATTGGTAACGGTGTTAGTCGCAGTGGCTGTAGCTGTATTGGTGGTTGTTTGGGTCGGGGTATTGGTAACCGTATTCGTCGGTGTATTCGTAGCTGTATTTGTCGGAGGAACTGTTCCTGTATTCGTGGAGGTATTTGTCGCGCTATTAGTCGGCGTGTTGGTAACGGTCTTGGTTGGTGTATTAGTGGGTGTGTTCGTAGCCGTATTCGTCGGGGTTTTAGAGGTAGTGCTAGTAGGTGTATTAGTCACTGTATTCGTTGCGGTACTGGTAGGAGTATTGGTTGTGGTACGGGTTGGCGTATTAGTGGGGGTATTAGTCGCTGTATTCGTTGCAGTCCTGGTCGGCGTATTAGTCGGTGTGTTCGTGGCTGTATTCGTCGCGGTCTTAGTCGGAGTATTGGTGGGTGTGTTTGTTACCGTATTCGTCGGGGTAGTACCAGTCGAGGTTGATACTCCGACAAAACTGACAACGCTGGAAACCGGCATCGAATAGGTGAAGCTGTTTGCCGAAACAGGGATTACCACCAGTTTGGTAAGGTTGTCGCCCGCATCAGTCAACCAAGGCGTCACCGAAGTGGCGTTCAAACCGGTTAAATTAAAGGTGATGGTAGAAGCGGCGGCGTTATTGTTACTGGCCACTATCACAAAAGTCGCGGGAGCCGTGGTGGAATCGCTCTTGAAAGCGGAAACCGTTACCCCAGCCATAGGCGAGAGTGTCGCTCCCATGCGGTAATAACCGGGCCGCACGAAACGACTCCAGTTGCCCAATACCCAAAGTTTCTTGGTAGAAGCGCCGTCTTCACCGATGAGTCCTTCATTGTCGGCGTCACTTGTATTTTGGAGCCACCAATGATGAAAAGAATTCATGCTGGCGTTCACGATGCATTGTTGGATCCATCCCGCTTCCTGAAAACCCGACTTCATGGTCAGGTCGTTGGCGGCCCCGCTCACGTCCGACATTTCAGTCTCCCAGCTCTCCTGGTTAGTGTATTTGGTGAATCCGACGCTGGTAATGGTATAGGGTTGGGCTCCACCCAAACCATAGAGATGATTGCCAATGATACCCACTTCGGGCGCTGCGGTCGCGTCATCCATGGTAGTCATCGCCAGGCTCGCGTTATCCGCGAAACTCTCGGGTATCATAATCTTGGTTGAGGGACTGGCGGTTTGGAGGGCGGAGTAAAGCGCGGGAACAAAGGCATCGAACTGCGCGGCGGTCCAGATGGCTGATTCGTAACTAGGATTCCAATCCGGCTCATTCTGGGGCGAAACGGCCATAATTTTAACCCCTGTGCTGGAAAGCTGGCTGTTGGCATACTGGATATAGTTGGCTAGGTAGCCCGCGTAGCCCGTGTTGTTATTGTTAAAGGTGTTGTTCGTGCAGGTACACTCGCCTTCGGCATTTTGAGCGCAGGTAACGCAAGTAACCGCTCCGTTGGTTTTATAAGCCGTAGGTGGCGACCATTCAGTACACCAAATCTGGGTGACACCTAAGCCGGCCGCCTGCTTCATGACCGCGGTTTCGCCGGGGTCAGTGATGCCCGTGCCACCGGTGGCAGTGGCAGAATTGCCGTAGGGAATATGTGTGCGGAGCATGGACATGCCGATGCCGCTGGCGCTGGTCACGCCGGCGTTCACGACGGTGTTGCTGCTGTCCCAAAACCAGGTTCCCAGGTTCGAGGCAAAAGCAGCCTCGTGCCAGGCGCTGCAGCCCCCGAAGCCTCTTATATATTGATCAGTGACGGTGGCATTAATGGCTGCGGTTCCGGTTCCGGCCCAGGAGGACGCGGCAATCCCGCAAATGAGGGACGAACCCAAAAATGAAATTTTTAAAAATCTGAGAATCATCAAAAATCCATTCCCTTTCAGGAGAAGGCGGCTGCGTTACTTAAAGAGTCCGGCGCTCGAGCCGCAATGAAGCCAAACTCTCGATCATCTTTCGTTTTCTTCAAAAAACGTTTTTAAAGAACCGGTCCTATCACGCAAGACTCCTTACAAATGAACGATTCCTTGGATTAAACATACCGCTAAAAAGAAATTGCACAATGGCGGGAATTCAAATCGATAGCACTAAAACGTCAAAATATTGTTCTTTTATTTCACTCGGGGAAACAACGGAAAATGACAGGAAATTAACGGCTAACTACGGCGGGTTTTCTTCCGGAATTGCTGGGGAGAACTACCGGTTTTTTTACGGAAAAACCGGGCGAAATAGGAACTCGATTTAAAACCGCAATCTTTGGCGATTTGAGCTACCGGAAGGTTTCCGGTTTTCAATAAGCGCCGCGCCTCTTCCAACCGCAGGTTCTGAAGATAGCCTTCCAGACCCATCCCTGTCGCTTTTTGAAAACGGCGGCTAAGCGTGGAAACCGAAACACCCGCCCATTTGGCAAGCCGGGGAATCGATAGGGTTTCCTTGAAATGATCGACCACGTAATCGCGGACCTTTTCTATCGAGTAAGAATCCTGCAGAACGCCCGCACCCTGCATCAGATACAAAATTTTTTCCAATCCGTCCTTGAAAGCCAAGACCATTTCCTGCGTGGTTCCCGCCGTTTCCAGGGAAAGAACCAGGTTTTCATGCAGCTCGACCCCTTCCTTTGCTGAAAAGTGGGGCCGGTTTTTAATGACGTCCCGCATTTGAATCAAACCATACTGTAGATGCCAGCGGACTTGCTCCGGGTCATTCAGAGAACGGGTCAAAACCTGTTTCAGATAATTGTCCAGAATAGCTTCCAAGCCCGAAGAGGATGCGGTCTCAATTTGACTCTTAAGTTCCCCCAATAGACCCATGATTTCCAACACGCCCTCAGATTTTTCCACGCGTGACGGGACAAAAAAAACAATCTCCTTGCCGGACTCTCTGCCCAAATGGAGCGCCAGAACAGCCTGCCGGTAGGACTCGCTCAATATCTCGCCGGGCGCGACCGTCTCCCCAATCCCCACCAGCGCAGGCCCGCCCAATTCGGCCACCGCGAAACTATGGATTCGATCGGCTATCTCCATGATTTCTTCCCTGCGCTGCAGCCGATTTTTGGAGGAATCCGCCGAGGTGACAAAAACCGAACCGTAATGTTCCAGTTTCCCCCCGACCGTTTGGGGAAGGGTTTGGGCGAATTGAAAACTACAACGCTGAAACCGGGAAACCCGCAACATTTCCTCAACAGCGTTTCTTTTTTTTCCATAGGTGTGCATTGGAATAACCGTGATAACCGTAGTCGGAATCCGGCTTATGCCGATATCGGACTGGACCCAATCCATTTTTTGGACATCCAGATTCCACAAAGGCGTAGCCTGTCTCGTCGGAAGTCCCAGGGCCCAGTCCATCCAATAACTATGCGGAAATTGTTTTGAAAAAACTTTGGTCAATAATTCCTGCAAACGCCGGGAAGCCTGAAAATAATTTTTATAGGCCAAAACGTCGGCGAACAGTTCCAATGCCTCCCGGTAGGCCAGAAGAGCCTGTCCTTCGATGACAGGTGTTTCCAGCATGACCCGGACGAATTGCCGGAATTCGCCGTTTTCCGGCGATACGGTTTGGCCGGTTAATTGTTTCCAGCTTGTACGCAGTTGGATATAGTCCAATTCCCTATTAGCGAAAGCTCCTGAAAAAACCGTCCCCACCCTTTTTCCCTGCCGCCGGATCGGCGTGAAAATGTCATAAAGACAAAGGGACTCCAGCAAGAGAGGCTGGTTTTTTTTATGTTCTCGTTCAAAAACAGGGTCGGTCAGCCGATCCCAGTTGAACTTAAAACCATATTTTTTCTGGAAATCAAAAAGGGAATTGGGCCGCTGGTGGTAATTGACCGCCAACCAGCCCCTTAAACGGTTTTTCGAGCCGGAAGGGATAACAAAACAATTCAGATCGACGTAGTACCGGAGTATGGTCAGAAAACTCTCATACTCAAAAAGGTTATCTAAGGGTTCGGATTTTCTTGAGGCGCGGGCCATGGTGGATTCAACCTAACATGCTTTAAAAAGACAATGAACTTAAAAATGGCAGGTGATTCAGGGGATGACACAAATGCGCTGGAAGAATCTGACTTTTACTTCTTTTTCTCCCGGTGTGATCGCCAAGCCCAAAGTTCGGTAACACACAACATAATGTGATACATCGAGCTGGAAAGAACCGGACCATCATGGACTCGTCCATCCATATCCAATCGGTCACACCAGGAACCGGTCGGTTTGCGATTGAAGTAATGGTGCAAAAGATTGGCTTCACTTTTTTGTATTCCAACCTCCCGCTGCGCTTCATTAACATCGCTTCGAACCAGCCATGCCTTCAGAACCTCGGTTTGTGCCCAAAGCCGGTGCGTGGGTTGGGTCGCTGCACCTTCCAGACTGACCTGTTCGTAAACAAGCCCGGTCGAGGGATTAACACCGACCCTGTCGGCGAAGTCCAGCAGCTTTTGGATAAGCTCACGGTTTACGGTCATGACTTTAGCTGCCTGCGATAATAACCAAACCCATTCATAATGATGACCTGGCTCGACTAAAATTTTTCCCTCTTCATAAAGAGGATTCCATTGATGGTCAAAAATTTCCCGCAAGGCTCCTGTTTTTGGATCAATGATGTAATTTTCCGCCAAGGCATAGACCATCTTCGCTTCATCGAGAAAATCTGTATCTTTTGTAATTTCATAGCAAAAAAGCATAGTTTCAAACCAATGCATGTGGGGATTCTGGCGCAAAACTTTGGTTTCACTGGACAACTGCCGGTAGCCCTTTTGGGAATCTGTTCCCAGCTTGGCGCGGACCATACTCAGCGTTGTTTTCATTAACTCGAACGCTTCATTATTTCGAGTCAGACGGTAATAGGCCGCAAACCCCAACACAACAAAAGCGGTGTCATAAAGATCAATCTGGGCGTCAACGACGGAACCATCTCGCGCCAGCCGCCGGACCCAGTGGCCATCCGAAACGCTATAAGCTTTTTTAAGAAACACGAATCCGTGATCCGCGATGGCGGCCGCGGCCTCGTGCCAGCCTAAATGCGCCGCCGTGGCGAAAGAATAAAGCTGGCGGCCCTGAACCCGGACGCGTTTGAAGGCGACATTGGAAGGACTGCCGTCTTGATTCAGCTCCTCAACAAAGCCGCCATTTTGATAGTCCACTCCATTGGCTGCCCAAAAGGGGAGCGCTTTCTCGCGCATCCACGAAACCAAATTCATTTCACCCGAAATCATGTTTTACCTTTTTTTCTAAACGTCGTTTTGCGACCATTTTCAGCCCGTCACCTGATTGCCCCAGGGATTCCAATCCATGCCTTCCGGCAGCGCGGGTTTTTGTCCTTCTTGAAAGGCTTTGATCATGAGGTCTTCAAAAGGTTCTTCCATTGTCCTTTTTAACTTTTTCGAATCTTCCATCCAGGCCACTTGACGCCGGAACGTTTCAACGAGCGGCACCGTCGTCTTAAAACCCAGATCCCGGACGGCCTTGGAATTGTCAAATACCGAGGGGTACTGATAAATATATTTTACCCCCACAGCGCGGTGAGGCGCCTGGGCGTAAAGCCAGTCGGTCGGAATATAAACCGGATTGAATCTGCCGCCAACCGCCTGGGCGAGAGCTTCAAAGACGCCGTTCCAATTAGTATGTTCGTCGCTGGTGAGATGGTAAGCCTGTCCATAGGCTTTGGGGTTCAAAAGCGAATTCACAAACCCCCTTGCCACATCCGATACATGAGCGATGGCCCAGGCGGCCTTGCCTTGATCCATCACGATGACCGGCAGTCCCTGGCGTAAACGATTGGGAAGGCTGTCATCAAAAAGAATGCCGGAAGCGGTGGCGCCTTCTCCTGTCGTGAAAGATGGGCGGAGCACCGTGGTATGCAGCCCATTTTTTCCGTTGGCCGAAAGCAGAATGGACTCGATTTTCGATTTGTTTTTGCCGTAATCCCCCACAGGCCGGTGAGGCTCGTCATCGGCCGCGGGTAGTTTGGTCATCGGGCCGCCGTAAACACAGACCGTGGAGCAAACCACAATCTGTTGGACCCTTCCGGTAAAAGCCCGCAAAAGAGATTCGGCGTTTTCCGGCGCGAAGGCCACCATGTCGATCACCGCGTCGCAGGAAAGCCCGTTCATTTGTTTTTCAAACTCAGCGGCTTTCCAGCGGTCGCCATGGATCACTTTCACGTTTTTGGGAATGCGCCATTCGGATACGCCGCGGTTGAAAACCGTCACTTCGTCGCCGCGCTCAACCAGTTGATCCACAATGGCGGTGGAAATAAGCCCTGTGCCGCCGATTAAAAGAACTTTCATAAAACCTCCAAAAGGTCCCGCTTTTCCCAAAGCCGATCAGGCCTGGTAAAACAAGGGTTAGTTATTCGACTGTAACGCTTTTCGCCAGATTGCGGGGCTGGTCAATTTCCCGTTTTTTGAGTTTTGCGATTTCATAGGCCATCAACTGAAGCGGCAAAACCGACAGCATGGGTGAAATATCCTCAGCCACCGCCGGAATTTCCAGAACCGAATTGGCTTTATGCCTGGCTTCTTTGTCGCCTTTTTCAATGACGGCGAGAATTTTCCCGTTTCGGGCTTTCACTTCCTCAATGTTGTTGAGCATTTTTTCATAAACACTGGAGGACTTGAGCGCGATGGCCACTACCGGCATTTTGGAATCGATCAAGGCGATCGGTCCATGCTTCATCTCGCCGCCCGGATAACCTTCGGCATGAATGTATGAAATTTCCTTGAGCTTTAAAGCGCCTTCCAGGGCAATGGGATATTGGATACCCCGACCCAGGTATAAAAAGTTGAAATAGGCGGAGTAACTCTTGGCGACTTTTTCGATGGATTTTCTATGTTTCAAAACCGACTCCATCAAAAGAGGCACTTTGGCCAATTCGCGCGACTTTTTCCTCAACTCGGCTGATTTTAAAGTCTTTCGCACTCCGGCTAAATGCAAAGTCAAAAGCCAGAAAGCTCCCAGCTGGGTGGTAAAAGCTTTGGTGGAGGCCACGCCGATTTCAGGGCCGGCCCGGGTCAGCAAAACCCCGTCCGCCTCGCGGGTCGCCGAACTTCCCATCACGTTACAAATGGCGATGACTTTGGAACCGCGGGATTTGGCTTCCCGAAGGGCCGTCAGGGTATCCACCGTCTCGCCGCTTTGGGAAATAACCACGGTCAGTGTGTTCTTGTCCACGATGGGATTGCGGTAGCGGAACTCGGAAGCGTTATCGACCTCCACCGGAATTTTCAGATATTTTTCCAGCAGAAACTTTCCCACTAAGGCAGCGTAATAAGAGGTTCCCATTCCCAATAGGGTTATTTTTTTAAACTGCTTTAAATAGGGAGACGACCAAAAAGCACCTTCTAATAGGACTTTCCCCGTGCTCGGATCCAACCGGCCCGTGAAAGTGTCTTGCATGGCCCGGGGCTGTTCCATGATTTCTTTCAACATAAAGTGCGGGTAACCGCCCTTTTCGGCCTGCTCGGCGGTCCAGGCGATTTCGGCGACTTGCTTTTTAACCGTCTTTCCATTCGATAGATTTATAACCTTCACTCCCCGCGGAGTGACAATAACCATTTCTTCGTCTTCGAGATAAAAAACCTCGCGGGTATAGGCTAAAAGCGCCGACACATCGGACGCCAGAAAATTTTCACCCTTGCCCAATCCCACCACCAAAGCCCCACCCCCGGAGCGGGCGCCGATCAAGGTATCCGGCTGGCTTTGATCAATAATGACAACTGAATAGGTTCCCTCGATTTTGGCCAGGGCTTTAGGGACGGCTATTTCCAAAGAATGCTTTTTAAGCTCATCCTCCAGCAGATGAGCCAACACTTCCGAATCGGTTTGGGATTTAAAGCGGTGCCCTTTGGCCTTCAACTGGTCCTTGAGCTGTTGATAGTTTTCAATAATACCGTTATGCACCACCGCCACATTGTGGCCGCAGCCTGAATGGGGATGGGCATTGATATCTGTCGGTTGGCCGTGGGTAGCCCAGCGGGTATGACCGATACCGCTGGTGATATTAACGGAAATTTTGGAATGTTTGACGGTAGAGATTAAATTATGGATTTTGCCCACTTTTTTAATGATCTGAACCGAACCATTGTGGGTGGCCAGCGCCAACCCTGCCGAGTCATAGCCGCGGTATTCGAGCTTCACCAGGCCGTTGAGCAATATAGGCGTCGCGGGTTTAAACCCTGTATAACCGACAATTCCACACATAAAATTCCCTTTTAAATACTTAGTAAAGTGGGCAAAACAACCGTTCCATCTTACTTTTATTTGAAAATCCGTTAAACAAAACTTGTGACCTCTGAAAAACAAATAGTCAGCTTCAAACAGAGGTCATGACCCAGAGATTTCTGCGAGAAATCGCAGGGTTTCTTTGAATTTTTTTCTGAAAAGGGCGGCGATAGCCGAGTTTTTCAGGGGTTATAACTTCTATTTAAGGCTTTAATTGTTCATTTTCCAGTCTTCCACTCACGCAGGCGTTTGAGCATTTGTCCCAGATGATGTTCCAAATGCCAGATATTCATGCTCACCAGAGAATCGACCGTCAGCAACCCTCGTTCGGGATGATCAACCGTTCTTTTCCAGACAGCCGACGGAAGCCGCTTCAAAAGAACGGTGTTGGAATGTCTCATCAATTTAAGAATCGCCAGAGCTTCCTTAAAATCCGCGGATAAATAATCGAGTTTTTGACCCCACTTGTCCTGATCATAAGGCGACACAGAGCTTCCCGATTCGGCAATGGCCCTGCGCAGGCGCACATAAAGATTGGCTTCCTGATCCGCCAGATGCCACAGAATTTCACCCACACACCATTTTTCTTTGGACGGCTTGAACTTCCACAAAGCGGGAGGAAAAGATTTCAGGGTTTTGCCGATTCGGTCCGCGCCCTGGGAAAAAGCGCTGAATTTGCGGGAATGGCTCCAGCCGTTCACTTTCCTTCGGGCCAAAGCCGCTTCCTCTTTAAGAACATCCGGGCCGGCGATAAATCCAAGCGATGGAACAGACATGTCAAACCTCCCGTTGAAATAAGGCTGGCTATCTTAACCCAAAATAAAAAAGGGCGGGAGTACCCGCCCTTTGATTAAAAATTTTTATATTAAAAAATTAGTCCAGATAACCTTTCAACTTGCGGCTCCTGGAAGGATGCCGAAGTTTGCGCAGCGCTTTCGCCTCAATCTGACGAACACGTTCGCGGGTCACCTTAAAGGTATTGCCCACTTCTTCCAACGTGTGGGGATAACCGTTGCTCAAGCCAAAGCGAAGACGCAAAACTTCCGCTTCGCGGTCTTTCAAAGTTCCCAAGATTTTTGAAATCTGCTCTTGGAGAAGCACAAAGGCCGCCGCGTTCGCTGGACTGATAACATCTTTATCCTCGATAAAATCGCCCAGATGGCTGTCTTTTTCCTCGCCAATCGGCGTTTCTAATGAAATCGGCTCTTGCGCGATCTTCAAAATCGAACGCACTTTCTCCACCGGCATTTCAAGACGCTCGGCGATTTCATCCGCCATCGGCTCCCGTCCCAATTCCTGCACCAGGTCGCGGGAAACCTTGATCGACTTGTTGATTGTCTCAATCATATGCACCGGAATACGGATGGTACGGGCCTGGTCCGCGATCGCGCGGGTAATAGCCTGGCGGATCCACCAGGTAGCGTAAGTGGAAAACTTGTACCCGCGGCGGTACTCGAATTTTTCGACCGCCCTCATCAAACCGATATTCCCCTCTTGAATCAGATCCAGGAAAGGCAATCCTCGGTTCGTGTATTTTTTCGCGATGGAAATCACCAAACGAAGGTTGGCTTCCACCAGTTCCATGCGGGCGTAGTAAGCTTCCCGTTCGCCCACCCGGATGCTTTTCATGATGACCTTGGTCTGGTCACGGGTCGACATCGATTCTTTTTCCAGCTTTTTAATGTGGTGGCGCGCTTCATCCCAGGCCTTGCAGGCCCTTTCAAAATCATCACCCTTAGCGCTGCTCTTCTTTTCGAGGACTTTAATCTCGCTATGGGAACCGTGTTTTAAATAGCTGGGCAGTTTGACGTAGGCTTCAGGCGTGAGTTTCATTTGCTTTTCTTGCAAATGCATAATGTGTTCTTGTTCCTCAATCAGTTCGCCCTGTTCGCGCAAACGGCCGATCATCCGCTCTTTAACTTTCTTCTGAAATTGGCAGTCTTTGATGAGCCAGATCAAATCGATCAACTTGGTATCCAGTTGCTCAGCCAATTCTTTACGTTTTTCGGCATTGAGCGATTTCAAATGGACTTTGTGCTGCATTTGTTTGATCTGTTTTTCCATCGCGTTGAGCTTCACGTTGTTCTTGCGAATCTTGGTATAGATCTGCTTCTCTGGCACTCCTCCCGGTAAATCCGCGTAAGGATCCAGATCGATGGTTTCTTGCAGGGTTTTCTTTTTCTTGATGATGTTGTTAAAAAGGTCGTGCAAAATCTGGAACCCCATGGCGGAACCCCAGACGGCTTTTTCCACCCTGAACTCGCCCGCTTCGATGCGTTTGGCGATGGAGATTTCTTCCTCACGGGTTAAAAGCGAAATACGGCCCATTTCATGTAGATACATCTTCACCGGGTCGCCCATGCGGGTTTCAACCCCGGCGGTCTCGAACGTCTTCTCGAATTCTTCCTCATCTTCGTCTTCATCTTTAGTCGCGCCGGCGGCGCCCACTTCTTTGTCGCCGTCCGGAATGGCGGGCGCCTTTTCTTCCTGGTCGACAATCTTGATGTCATTTTCACCCAGCATTAAAAGAATATCGTCGATTTCCTCGGAGGAGACTACCTCGTCCGGAAGGATGTCATTCACCTGTTTATAGGTGATGTACCCCTTTTCCTTACCAACTTCGAGAATTTTAGTGACGTGTTCTTTAGCTTTGGTTGGTTGCTTCATTTGCTTTCCACCTCTTGAGAATGTTGCCTTTTCAAAATCACCATCTGCTGAGCCAACAGCAGGGCCTGCTGTACATCCCCGGCTTTTTCCGCTTCCGCCTGCCGGTTTTTCAAATCCGCCAACTGACGTTTCACGTAGCGCTTCTTGAGCGCCGCGGCCAGGTCGATCAACATAGCCTCGCGGTGCTTCTTTTCGGATTGGTTCTCAATCCGGATAAACGACGGTTCCAGCTCCGGAACCTGATTGAGCTGTTCGGGTTTAATGTCCCCGGCGCTCAATTCCTCAAATAGTTGCCGAAAATTTTCCGCGAGGAAAACTTCAGGCGACAATTCGTTAACCGCCCAGGGAACAAACTCCCCGTTTTGCTCCGTTAACAAAGCCAAAAAATCCGCTTCCATCTGCAGATCGCCGACGCCAAATAACGGCTTCGCGTTGGGTAAAGCTTCCGAGTTTGCGTCGGAGAGTTCAACTCGATCCGTCACCGTCTTCCGGACACCTTTTTTGCGCTCCGTATTCACGATTGTCAAAAGATCCCGGTTATCCAGCCCCAATTCGGATTCGATCGCCGAACAGGCCGCCTGCACCAATACCTCTTCCGGAATCTGCAAAATCATCGGCACAAAACCCTGCAGCGCTCTCATGCGCTCTTCCACGGGCGAACCCTGGAACTTTTTCTTCAACGACTGGGCCCACCAGCGGAAAAAACCGGGCGCCTTTTCGACCATCCCCTCAAAATCTTCCTTCGAGTGTTTTTGCAGATACTCGTCAGGGTCCTTCACATCCGGCATCACTAAAACACGGATATTCAACCCGGCCTGAATCAGCGGCTCAAAACCTCTCAGCACTGCCGCCTGACCCGCCATATCCGCGTCATACGAAAAAACCACTTCGGTCGTATAGCGTTTTAAAAGCCTGCCATGTTGGGACGTTAAGGCCGTGCCCAGAGTGGCTACAGCGTTCTCCAACCCAAAATGGTGAAGAGCCAAAGCGTCAAAATACCCTTCCACAACCAAAACATATCCCTTCTGGCGTATAGCCTCGCGGGCCATGTCCAGCAGGTACAAACATTCACTTTTCCTAAAAAGTAGTGTTTCGGGTGAGTTTAAGTATTTCGGCCCGGCCTCATCGCTAAGCGTTCTTCCCCCAAAAGCGATGATTCTATCATAGTTGTCTTTGACGGGGAATATCAGCCTGTTGCGGAACTTGTCATAATCGCTGTTTTTCTCGTCGTTATGGACAATAAGACCCGCCGAGAGCAATTCAGAGGGGGTAAACCCCGCTTTTTGACCGACTATTTTTAAGGCATCCCATCCGGCGGGGGCAAAGCCAATCTGATATTTCACCGCGTCTTCTTTGGTAAAACCCCGGCCTTTGAAATAGTCCCGGGCCGCCTGTCCCTCCATTGAAATTAGCCGTTCATAGAAAAACTTTCCCGCAAACTCGTTGATTGCCTGAAGCCGTTCCCTGACTTTTTCAGCAGCCAGATCCCGATTGTTCTCCTCCTGCTTTGGCAAAGCGATATTGGCCTTTTCCGCTAAAAGACGAAGGGCCTCTGGAAAAGGCATCTTTTCCATTTCCATAATAAAGGTAATGACATTGCCACCCTTACCGCAGCCAAAACAATGAAAGCCGTTACGGGTAGCCGACACATTAAAGCTGGGGGACTTTTCACTGTGAAAGGGACAAAGACCCTTATAACTATTACCCGCTTTTTTAAGCGGCACATATTCACCTACCACGGATACGATGTCCGTAGCATCCTTGACTCTTTGAATGATTTCGTCTGAATACTTCATGCGTTCCTTGAATTCATTTTTACTTTTTAAACCTAACCACTGTGACACCCGCGCCGCCCTGGGATGGTTCCGCCATGGAAAACTCAATATTCTGATGATGAATTGGTAAATGTTTGTGAATAGCCACCCGCAAAGCACCCGTTCCTTTGCCGTGAATAATACGAACAAAGGGCAGAGCCGACAGGAGCGCGTCATCCAAAAATTTATCCACCAACGGCAAAGCCTGATCGACCATTTTACCTCTCAAATCAAGTTCCAAACTCCCTTTTTCACTCATGGCCTTAGCGCTTAAAACTTGGCTGATCTGCAAAGACCCGCGGGATTTGACGGCGGGTGCTTTAGAAACCAGCCCCAAATCCGAATATTGACAGGACAATTTCATGCCGTTTTCCATTTGAATCACCGCTTCGCCTTTGTCCTCATCCGCGCTAACAATTTTGACATCGCTATTCCCTGGCTTAAATAAAACTTTATCCCCTTCTTTAAGACCGGAAACTTCTAAAATTATTTTTTCAGGTGTCGGCGCCACATTTTTTAACTTTTGATTCACTTCCTGTTTGGCGTTCCTCATCCTGTCTTTATTAATATCTTTACCGGGCACGGTTTTAATGCCCTGTATCAAATGTTCCATCTGTCGCCGGGTATTACGCACAATGCCTTCGGCTTCAACTTGAGCGGTTTTTTTAATGTTCTTGGCTTCATCTCTAATCTGACGCTTCGCGATGAACAACTCTTGCTCGGTTTTTTTAATACCGTCTCTGATTTTTTCCGCTTCCTGCCTGGCCTTGGCGGCAGCATCTTTTTCCTGCCCTAATTTGGCCAGCAATTCGGACAGGTCGGCCTCGCCGGGAGGTAAATGAGTCTTGGCCCTTTCCAACAATTCATCGCTAAACCCCATCTGTTTGGCCAAAGTCAAAGCATAAGAACGGCCCGGAATACCCGAAACCAATCGAAAAGTCGGCTTCCCCGTGGTTTCATCAAACAACATGGCCGCGTTAGCCATTCCTTTTTCTTCCTGAGTCAAGAGTTTAAGCAAAGGCTGGTGGGTGTTGGCTAAAACAAACGCGCCTTTTTCACGGAAAACTTCCAGACAGGCCAGCCCTAAAGCACCGCCCTCCCTCGGATCCGTACCCGCCCCCAGTTCATCTAGTAAATACAGAGTCTGTGAACCTGCCTGATCCATCATGCGTTTCAAAGCTACCAGCTTTGCCGCGTAAGTACTGAGGTGATCGGATAAACTTTGCTCATCTTGAAGATCAGTATCGAAATGAAGAATAGATGGCACCGAACTGTCCACCCGGGCCAAGAGGGGCAGCCCTGACTGGGCCATCGCGCAGGAAAGGCCCAGTGTTTTAAGACCAACCGTTTTACCGCCTGCGTTAGGCCCGGATACGAGAATGACCTTTACCCCATTTTCAAAAACCAAATCAAGCGGAATAACCTTTTCGCGAAATTGATTTTTGGCTTCCAATGCCAAAAGCGGGTGCCGGGCCACATAAAGCTTTAACGGTCCCGCTGATTGCGGAACCACAAACTGGCCGTCATAACGGGAAGCGAAAAAAGCCAGGGCTCCATGGACGTCTATCTCGGCGCAAGTATCAACCGTCCCCTCGATTTCCACAGCCGCTTCTAAAACCCTTTGAGTAGCTTCCCTCAGCACTTTTCGAATTTCTTCATCTTCCCGAAGCAGAGCTTCGCGGACCCTGTTATTGCTTTCAATCATTTCTCTGGGTTCAACAAAAAGCGTCGCGCCGGAAGCTGACAGTCCATGCACAAAACCGGGCACGGCGCTTTGATGGTCCCGGCGGACCGGCACCACCAATCGCCCTTCCCTTTCAGTCACAATCTTTTCCTGGAGCACATCACCCGCGTCGCTTCGTTGCAGAAATCGTTGATAGAAATTTTGAATTTCGGAACGCAGGTTTTTCAGTTGATCACGAACGGATTTCAGTTCAAGGGAGGCCAAATCAGTCACTTCGCCCTTATCCGATATCTTTTCCTTTAAAAAATCCCGTAAGGCCGGAAGGGCATGCAACCGATCCAACCAGGCTTGAAAGAGCGACGAGACTCCTTCCGGAGGAGAAAGGGACTGCCTTAATTTCACTACATCGGCCAAAAACCGGCCCAGGGAAGCCAATTCTTCCGCGGATAAAATTTGTCCGCGAGTCCGGGCTTCTTGAAAAGCCGATTGAAAGTGCTGGCTGTCCGGAATAGTAATGACATTGTTTTTGAGAATGTGTTTTTCAAGTTCCTGTGTTTTGCGAAGACGGCTTTCCACCGCCGCCGTATCCATTAATGGCCGAAGAGACCTTAAATAAGTCTTGCCCGCCGGGGTTTGACAATCCGCCGACAAAGCTTCCAAAAGTCTTGGAAACTCAACGGCCGCCAGAAAACCCTCCATGGCTTCATGATTCATTCGATTAAACCGCCTTCTTCAACAGAGCAGCTTTGAGCTTCTTTTTCATACCTGGTGAAAAGCGGTCCGCACCAGGCTTTACCGAAACATAATGGTTTCCCTCTAAATAAAATCTCAAAAGCAGATCGGCGCCATCCGTCAAACCAATCCGGGTAGTGGTGCCGATTTTCTCTTTTCTAACACCTTCGATTAAATAAAGCGGTTTTTTAAAAACGGGTTTTTGATTGTGCTCCCGCAGAATGCCGAGTGCTTGTACCAGTTTACCCGGGCCGTTGGTCAGACCTGTTTCATCGGCTTTAAATTTGCCCCGACGCCGGACTATGAGATCCAAACCCTTAACCGGTTCCAATCCCCGGATTAAAACTGCCCCCGGAACACCTTCTTTTTCCGTAACCACATTGAACATAAAATGATTGCCGTAGCAGAAATAAATATAGGCGTAGCCGGGCGGGCCGAACATAACGGCGTTGCGGCGAGTTTTGCCCCGGGCCGCGTGACAGCCGGGATCATTTTTAGGCAGGTAGGCTTCCACTTCCACAATCCGGCCGGCAGAAATACCCTCGGGTGTTTCGTGAACCAGAATTTGGCCTAGCAAAGCCTTGGCGACTTTTCGGGTAGAACCTTGATAAAAATTTTGGGAAAGAATCATGCAACCTCGACCATACAGCCTCAAACCAACGGGACTAACCCAGTTTCGCTTTGACCAAACCGCTCACTTTACCCATATCGGCTCGGCCTTTAATTTTCGGGGTCAAAACACCCATCACTTTACCCATGTCTTTGGGACCCGCGGCACCGCTAGATTTAATCGCATCCTCAATCAACTGGGCCAGTTCGGCGTCCGTAATGGCGGCTGGCAAAAACTTTTCAATCAGAGCCAATTCAGCTTTTTCGCTGGCAGCCGCTTCGGGCCTACCGCCCTTCTCAAAACCTTCTATGGATTCTTTGCGTTGCTTGGCCTGTTTGGAAAGAACGTCGATCACATCCTCGTCGGTCACTTCACGCTTCAGATCAACTTCTTTATATTTGATCGCGGACTTAAGCATACGCAGAGCGGATAAATCAGCTTCAGCCTTGGCTTTCATGGCCGTAATGATATCGGCGTTAATTTTATCGAATAAAGGGGATGCGCTCATGATGCCTCCAAAACAGGTGAAAGGTTTACAGATAAAAAGAGCCCGCCTCCAAAAAGGAAACGGGCTCGGTCCGGCTCAAAAAATTAATCTCGGTTAAACTTCATTGCCCGACGGCGCGCCTTTTTACGGGCGGCAGCTTCGCGCTTTTTACGGCGTTCGCTGGGCTTCTCATAAAACTCGCGCTTTTTCATTTCAGAAATAAGCCCGGAGTTTTGAACGACTTTTTTAAAACGCTTCAGAGCGTTATCAATCGGTTCGTTTTCTTCTAAACGGATTTCGACCACGTGGTCACTCTCCCCTCTATGGGTGAAATAGGAACCCCGAAACCATAGGCTTCAAGGAGGAGGAGTTTAATGCTTTCTAGCGGTACCCGTCAAGCAACCCCGCGACATAAAAGGACCTCAAACAAGGCGTTTTTAGCATAAAACTCTTAAAGATGAGAAAGTTGAGCGCCGCCCAACAGATGCATATGGAGATGGTGAACCGTCTGGCCCGCATTCGGCCCATAATTGATAAGAAGCCGAAAACCGGTCGGTTGAAGTCCCAGTTTTTCAGCTGTCTTTACCGCCCTGTCCGACAAAAGCGAAATCACCGGCTCTTCCAAAGTCGCTTTTATTACCGAGTCCAGATGCTTTTTGGGCACGAACAGAATGTGAACGGGAGCGGATGGCTGAATGTCATGAAAACCCAGCACTTGATCATCCTCAAAAGCGATCTTGGCTGGTATTTCACGACGTATAATTTTACAAAAAAGGCACTCATTATTCATGGCGTAACCCTTCCCTGTGATAAAGATAAGCTGTCATGTCATCGGGTAAATAACCGGAAATTATTTTATAGTTCCCACCGGACCAAAGGGAGGCTTTTTGTTCCAAGTCCGTTCGTTTAGCGTAAAAAAATCCCGCATCACTATCGTCTTCTTGTGATTGAGATTCTAAAAGGTTAAACGCCACTCCCCATCGAGATAATTTAAGACAAGACCGGATGATATTCTCGATCCAGGTCCAATTGTCTTTAACCTTGTGATTAAAAATACCGCTGATGAAAACGTAATCCCATTGACGGTCGGGTGGATCCAATAAAATATTTCTTTTTTCAAAAGCGACGCCCGGAAAACGATCTCGGGCTCCATTGACCATCATGTCCAAAACATCCATTCCGGTATATTCACCCTTCCAGCCAAGCTCTTTTATATAACCGTAAAAACAACCCAACCCGCAGCCCAAATCTAGAATACTTTTCCCTTTTAAATTTCCAATGGCAAAAAGAGCGTTAAAACGAGCTTCCTGGGTTTGTTGTGATTTCCATCCGACTCGGTAGGAAGGTGAATTAAATCCGATGAGCTTTGACATATAAAACAAACGCATGGATAAAAGTTCCTGGCGGGAGAGTATGTTTCTGTTCTTTAGAGAAAAAGCCATGGTCAGAGTAAGATTGTAAAATCAGCGCCGATAATGAAACCGCTCAAATCCAGAGTTAAAGGCGAAGCGCCGGACACATTAACTCCATTGGGCACAAATATAATACTGGTTCCATACTTCCCAGATAGAGTCTCTAGTTGTCCCGACATCATAGGCGTATTGGGGCCTGGCGGAATTCCTGAATAACCACCTGCTGCATTACCACTACCGGTGAAACCTTGAATTTGCGCCAATTGATATCCTAGAAAACCGGACACCATAGAATTTGGAATGGGCTTCCAATCCACTCCTATTTTAAAACGACTGCCAAAACCCGAACTGGAAAAATTACCCGTCACCATAGGGAAATCATACGCATTATAATTCGAAGATGAATTAGTAATTTCCGAATTGGCGGTGGTAAGTCCCGTAATGTAGTAAGACGGGTCCGCTTCCATAAAAAACTTGATCTTGTTTTTATAAAGCTTGATCGGTTCCACCCGAACGCTAATACCCGTTTCAATAACTTGGTAAGAAATACTGGAGTTTCCGTCAGGATCGGTTGCGCTATTTAAATCAGAAAAAGTGGCGCTGAATTGACCCAGAAAAAGGGTTCCAAAAGTTAAGCCTACTTCCAAATCCTCTGACACCTGCAAATAGGGATTCAGATCGATTCCCAACCCTCCCGGAGGCGCTCCGACCGTCACCGCATAGGAGGAATCCGATTGGGCTTCCGCTCCGCCTCTATTTTGCATTTCAGCCGCAAAATTATTGAAATCCTTCAAAGAGGTTAACTGAAAAGTAGGCTCAAAACGGATTCCAAAGCCGGAAGAACGAAAAGGCGGCGAGAATGGCGGCCCTAATTGAAGCTGGTCGTTTAACCAGTCCTGATCGTCCACAGACAACTGCCTTTCCATTTTCGCCACTAAATTCGTCACAGTAGAATCTTTGGTCTTACTTTCGTAATAAGCGAAATTCAGCGCCGCTTCAGGCCTGTCGCCCTGAACATAGTAGCAATAGCCCAAATCATAAAAAGCCTTGTAGTTGGTCGGTTCATACTGTTCCACTTCCTTTAACAACGGAATCGCTTCTTGGTATTTTTTGTTTTTTAGACAAGTTTCAGCTTTAGTAAACGAACCCGATTTAGACGGAGGAATGGAAGCTTTGATTTTCTGGATAAAAGTTTCTATTTTTACGTCCTTATTAAGATCATCGGATTTCTGAAGATATTCGATGGCCTTCTTTTTCTCGTCCATTAAATATTCGCAATTTCCCATACCCAGATAAGCCCGGTAAGGAAAAGAATCATAGGGAATAGCTGCCTGATAGGCGTTAAAAGCCCGCGGGTAATCTTTTTGCGTGAAATAGGAATTGGCCAGATTGTAATCATCGTCCGCGGTGCCGGCCCAAACCGGGATAGAAGTAGAGTAGATGGTTAAAACCATTAAAAACGCGAAAAATAGTTTTCGGCTCATCTCAGGCCCTCTTCTCAGAATCATTTAATACGGTAGCCCAGGCGTGCCCATCGCGAAAGCCTTCCACTTTGACCCATATTTCTTTTCCCAGCTGCCCGGGTGTTTGGGAAAAAACAACCCGCAAACCCTCATCCGTCAGGCCCGCTTGCTGGTCAGCATTATACCGTTCTACAATCACTCGAAATCTTTTTCCTTTGGCTTTTTCAGCCGAAACTTCCAGACAGATCTTCTTTAACTGCCAAAGTTGATTCATTCTCGCGCGGATAACGGCAGGATGGACTTTGGGAAAAAGGCTTTCGCCAGGGGTTTGGGGCCGGTCTGAATAAGGAAAAGGATGAAAATCGACAAAGTTAAATTCTTTGATTCGATCCAAAGTATTTTGAAAAGCGGCGTCAGTTTCACCGGGAAATCCGGCGATAATATCGGCGGTTAAACCCAGGTCAGGAACTTCCGCTTTTATTTTATTTACAAGGTTACGATATGAGTCCAGCGTATAAGGTCTTCTCATCGCTTTGAGAACTCCTTCGTCTCCACTTTGAAGCGGCAGATGAAGATTGGCGCAAAGTCCCGAATGAGATTTCCATAAAGTTAGAAGCGCTTCTTCAAAATCGACTACAGCATAAGAGGATAAACGAACCCGTTGGATGCCTGGAATACTCAGGAGTTTTTCAATAACAGGCGCCAAACGTGGTTCGGAAACTTTTAATCCCCAGTCCCGCCCATAGGATGACAATTGAATACCCGCCAAAACCAACTCTTTGACTCCGTGACTGGCTAACCTTTTCCCTTCTTCAACAATCTCCAAAGCGGGACGGGAAATCATTTCACCCCGGACTCGGGGAATGAGACAAAAAGAACAACCAAAGTTACAGCCGTCCTGAACCTTTATGGTTGCTCTTTGGTGTCCGTCAAACCGAGAAATCCCGCCGCCCCATGGCGACAAAACGTCAAAATGAATTTCATCCATCAGAGACTGAAGCGGTTCATATTCCGTTACGATTTTTTTTAGAAGAGCGGATTTCTGGCTATTTCCCACCACCATATTAACCCCCGGCAAAGCGGCCACTTCCTCAGGTCGGTCCTGGGCCAAACAACCGGTAACCACCACAAATGAATCCGGATTTTTCGCCTTGGCTCGGCGCACCAACTGCCTTCCTTCAGAATCCGCTCCCGAAGTCACCGTACAGGTATTGATAACATAAATATCGGCCACTTCGTCAAACCCTACGGTTTCAAGCGACGCTTTCTCTACCTGTTCTTTCATCGCTTGGGTGTCATATTGATTTACCCGGCAACCCAAAGTGGTAAAGGCTATTTTGGTTTTAGTTTTTGAAGTGGAAATACTCACATGCCCTCGATTAACGGTTCTTTTAATTTGTTTTTGGATTTTTATTATCAACTGTTACGTCAAAAGGCACAAATGCCATAAACCGGAACGCATTCCCCCAGGAAGCGTCAATCCAATTTGACCTTAACTCGAAGTCAAAGGTAACGCCGTTTTCTATTTCAACAAATCGGCGCACTCCCAATTCCTCATAAGTTCGGCTGGGCTCATACGTTATGCCGTCGGTCCCGAGTGAATTGTAGTTGCCATCGCCTTCTTCCGATTCAAAATCCTGCCCAATCCAGGAAATACCAAAAAATTGCCATTGATGGTCCGGACAAATTAGAAGCTTGGTGTAAAGCCCGCAGCCATAAATAGGCCCTGGATAATTGGGCCGGTTGGTATCTTTGCTGCCTAAACCGAATACTTCCAAAGTACTTGAACCCAAAAAATTACCATCAAGCCCCAACCCCACGCCACCGGCCAAGTTATTACGGACTATTCCGTCATATTCTTCGCCGCCCACATGATATCCGTGTAGTTGCCCCAGCAAAGTGAAGTCACCCCAAATCGGAAGCCGGGAAGATCCGCCGTAATCAAAAATCTCACGATTCACGTCGGTCAAAACCTGCTGCCAATCTAAAAAAGAATCCAAATTGATGAAATTATCTTTCTGGATGAATTCCATACCGTATTCAATAGGACGGGTAATTTCCAGAGCCGTCGATTCCATGGGTTCAATAAGCCCGTGACGGTAAACCGGCAAAAGAGTTCCAAATATAAACTGGCTTCCGCCTTCGTGATAAACAAAAGAAAAAATGGGCTGAATATTGGTCGTAACCGCTTGTGCGCTTTGATGATCAACAAACGCTCCCGCCCACAGGTCCACACTTTGTTTTATTGAAGCGTCTAAAAAGCTATTGAACTGCTGACCCAAAAGAGTTTCCCTGACTCGAAATGGCTCAAAAAACTCATTGTTATCTCCATAAAAGGTGAATTGATTCTTCCACTCTACCGCGCCTTCAGCCGCCGTAGGCGCCATCTTGGTTTGGCCCATCCAATCAATCGATTGGGCATGCACCATTGTTGCCATAGCGGTTATGAGGAAAATGAAAATCCAACTTTTTTTAATTCGCACTTTCAACACCATCCTTTTTCTTTTCTTGAATCGGAATATCCAGATTGAAAGGCATCGTGGCCACCAGCGTGCCGGACAAAACCCAGTTTGCGTCTGCCCATTCGGACTTTATTTCGGCGTCAAACAAAAAACCTTTATCGCCTGCGATGACTTTTTTAAGCCCAACTTCCTCATAGGTTCGATTAGTTTGATAGTAGTTTGGGTCTAAACCCTGCGAACTATAATTCGGATCGCCTTCTTGAGAGAAAAAGTTTTGCGCGTTCCATAGGATTCCATAGAGTTCACACAAACCCCAGGGCGTCATCCCCGCCCGGGTATAAAAGCCATTACCCCAATCCGGGCCCGTAATATATTGACCCTCAAAGTCACAGCTAAAAACCCCAAAAACTGCCAAAGAACTTTCGCCCAAAACCGGCAATAATCCATGCCATCTAAATCCTACAGCCGGTACATAGTTATTAATCACATGAACAAAGAAAATACGACCGCCCTCATGATGTCCGTGAAATTGGATTTCTAAACTGAAATGGCCGTCCACATCCGCCTGGGTTACGCCGCCATAATCAAATATTTCCGGCTGGTTTACAATATTGATGTCCTGCCAATCCAAAAACCAGTCGCTTCGAAAACCATCGGTCCGTTCTTTCCACTGGAATCCATATTCAATCGGTCTGGTAAATTCAAGGAGGGGGTCTTCTAAAGGCTCTAAATAACCATGCCGGTTTTCATTTTCAATCGTCCCTAAAATAAGTCTTGTCGAATCGGTAAAATATTTAAAGGCCAGGACCGGACTCACATTGAATTGGACATTTTGCTGTTCTTGACCACTCACGAAGAAACCCGCGTCTAAGAGCGTATGATTCCCCTTGGATATTTCAAAAAAGCTTTCAAATTCCTGGCCCAGCACAGAGAGACTTTGTCGGTAGGGACCGTTAAACCCTTCCACGTCTCCGTAAAGGGTAAGGTTGTTTTGTAAAACTATGTCGGCTGCGAAGACTAAGGAAGAAAAAAATAGGAAAGGGATGATGAATAAGACAAAAAAACCGTTACGAGTCACAAAAACCCCAATTCAAACTCTCAAAAGTACGCAAAATAAAAGCGGGCCTCCGAGGAAGACCCGCTTATTAAAAACCGAAAAATTTAATCTTAGAAATCAAACTTTAAGTTCATGCCAAAATTGACATTGCTGTAATCCAAGGTCAAAGGTGTTCCTGTGACCCCCAGGAAAGCGGGAGAACTTGCGATACCAACGTCTCCGTTGGCGCCATTCACTAACAACGTATTAGATCCGTTTTGAAAATTCGTAGCCGTAAGAACTTGGACACCAACAAACGGACCTAAAGCCATTGTCTTAGAAAGGAAGAAATCCACACCCAATTTGGCATAACCACCCACTGCCACCGTGGTGTAACTTTTACTGCTGATATCAGCTGTCCCGGTGCTTAAAGGAGTTCCGTTACTATCCGTAGGAATTTTACTAAATGTGGTGCTCACCGGCGCGATGTCCGCACCTAAAGCAAGATATCCTTCGAGGTCGTTATCAGGCAGTAGAATTTTAAATCCCAGCGAAGCCATGACCATGCTGGTATTAAAGGAGTCCGAATAACCAAACACAGGTTGTCCTGAAAGCGTGGTAACTGGCTGTCCAGAACCATTTGTAACTTGATTTTCATCCAACCACGTATAACCCAGGGTTCCGCCAATAGGAACGTAGGTTGCGCCAAAATCCAGTTCAAACCCTTTGCCAAACTCCAAATAGGGTTCCACACCGATACCAGCCAAAATATTGGATGTGGTTCCGTTGATACTGATATCCCCGGCCGCCGTGGCGCCATTTGAAATCTGGCTGGGATCGCCGAAAATGTAATTTCCGCTGCCTGAAAAGTTAAATCCAAATTGAACCAGGCTATCAGCGCTGGCGGGTTTATTACCGAAAGAAGCCATTGCGGGGCTATTGCTGTATTGAGAAAGTTGAGTGCTAACCCATTGCTGATCGTCTGGAGACAATCTGGCATTTACTTGATTGGCATAAGCCTGTATTGAAGCGTTAGGCTGTTTCATATTAGCCACGGCGAAATACAAAGCTGCCATCCTGCCGTTATTCGTCATGTAATAGGAATAACCCAGATAATAAAAAGCTCGATAATCACTAGGATTTTGCTGAGCGGCTCTTTGGAAATAAGGAATCGCGGCCATATATTGCTTTTGTTGAAAAAGGCTTGACCCCTGTGTCAAAGGATCGACGGCCATTCCCATCGCGCCTGGCGCCGCAGTTGAGGAATTTAATTGGGCCTGTAAGTTCTGCGTAAACTGAGCCAATTGCGTATTGCTTGGTTGAAGGGTTAAGGCTCTTTGATAATAAACCAACGCGTCAGACTTGCGGCCCGCCATATAGTAGCAATTTCCCAAACCTTGATAAGCACCGGCATTATTAGGATCCACTTTAGTCGCGGCCAAAAAATACTGGGCGGCTTGGGTGTAATTATTCGATCTTAAAAGCTGCTGACCTGCGGCCACATATTGATCTGCCGAAGTTGTCTGGGCTTGGAGTTCAACGGTACAACTGGCCGCAATGATTAAAATCGTTATCGCAAATAACCAGCCATTTTTCGACAGACGCATCAGAGCCTCCAAAACATTTTTTCATTCGATTCAGTAACCGAAACCACAGAAATAACCGAGGGGGTCATTATAATTAGCTAAAAGCGATTGGAAACCAAAAAACAGCTTTTTTAATTCAGCTCTTGATCCCAAAGCATTCAAAAACATCGGTTTTATATGCCTTAAAGCCTTAAAAAGCCGCATTAGCGCTCAATGAAACTGTGGAAGTCACTTCGCGGACTCCGTCTTGCGGCTCGTTTACAAAAACTTGAGCGTTCATATTCACCTGATGTTTATAGTCTCCTTTGACCCGATCCACAAAAGTCGGCACATCAGCCGCTTTCACCAGACAAACCAGGGAACCTCCCCAGCCAATACCCATCATCCTCGAGCCCAAACAACCCGGAAGCTGGCGGACAACCTTAGTCAAAATATCCACTTCCTGACAGCTGACTTTCAGTTTATCAACTAAAGAATCATGCGACTCGCTAAGCAAGTTACCGAAACCTTCATAATCACCACGGCCCAAAATATCCTTCGCTCTTTTGACCCGGCTGTTTTCATAAATGACGTGATCCAAACGCTTGCGGGTAATAATGTCGATTTTTTTGCGGGCCGTTTCATAAGCTTCCGTATCCACATCTCTTAAAGAAATCACTTTCGGAACATGTTTGCGAATTTCTTGAAGTAACTGCTGGAATAGCTCCAACCTTTTTTTAAACTCTTCTTCCCGTTCTTTTTTCCGAACAACGCTGTCTACCACGACCAATTTATAATTTTTAGAATCAAACGGAATGTAATCTGGTTTGAAAGTGCGCGCGTCAAAAATAACCAAATGATCTTTTTTAGCGAAACAAACAGCGAAGGGTGAAAAATAATCACCGCGGCCGTTAAAAAACTGGCTTTCCACCCGATGACAAAGTTTCGATAAAGTGGCGTTGTCGAGTGGATTCGCCCCCAAAAGATTGCATGCGCCTCCGGTGGCGGCCGTAATTGAAGCCGAAACACCTAAACCCATCCCTTCGGGCAAATCACCGGCAATGACCATTTGGATTCCCTCAAGTTTGCGGCCAGTTCGTTCATAAAAATAAAACACGCCTTTGGAATAGTTAGCCCAACCGTCAGCCCTGTCAAATTTAAGTGTGGGTAAATTCGCCTTTATCTTCTCGTCGTATTTCAAAGAATAGACAACCGCCTGTTTGTCGCTGCGCCGCTGCGCCCCAACGACCACGGTATGATTCCCTCCCGCAAGAAGACTAAAACCATCCACCGCCTCTGTATACTCACCACCCAAAAGAGTGATGCGGCTGGGGGCCGCCACAAATGTAATTTTGCGGCTCGGATCTCCTCCAAATTGATGAAGAAAAGTGGACTGGGCTTTCTTTACGATTTCTTCAAGCGACATAGCTTCCTCCGATAGGGATTTGGCCTGGCCGCCTTTCAAAGCGGCAGGATTAAACTTGAATATGTTTGATAAGTGTTAAATAAAAATAGAGAACCGGTGCGTTGAACAACAGACTATCAATTCGGTCAAATACGCCGCCATGACCCGGAAAAAAAGACCCTGAATCCTTGGCGGACAAACTGCGTTTCATAATCGATTCCACCAGATCGCCGATTTGCCCAAAAAAAGAAAGGAGGACCGCGAGAATCACTACATCCATCAAATTCAAAATTTGTGAATAGGTGGGAACAAATTTCCACAATAGGTAGAGCCCTATTAAAGAAAGTACAAAACCACCCACACAGCCTTCCCATGATTTATTGGGTGAAACTTGAGGTGCTAAACGGTGTTTTCCCCACAAACTACCCGCAAAATAGCCCCCCGTATCATAGGCCCAGGTGGAAATATAAAGCCAAAGTAAAAACCAGGCGCCATTGGACAAGTCCCGAAGTTGGAAAAAATAACCCCCAAAAAAACCAAAATAAGCCACGCCAAAAAAAGTAACACTGACGGTGACGACCATTCGTTTAACCGTTCGTTGGGACCACAAAAAAGCTAAATTCAAAATCAATAAAACCGCCAGCATTCCTGCTCCCTCAGTCCAGGAGAAAAGCGCTCTGGAAATCAGCGGCAATAAAATGATTAAAAGAGAAATGATTCCTTCGGTCCTCTGCGGCTTAATCTTGTCCTCATAAGCCAGTTGCAGATACTCAACTAAAGCCAGAATCAACCCCGCGGTAACTAATAATTTGAAGGGTAAAATCTCATGCCAAAAAGTTAGAAACAGAAGGATTGGAATAGCGACGAGCGCGACTAATATTCTTTTGGTTAACGCGCCCATGCGGTAAAACTCCCGATAATATTAGTGACGCCGCCGAATCGTCTTTGACGGCCCTGAAAATCTTTGAGCGCTAAAATAAAATCCCTTGTCTTAAAATCAGGCCAAAGGGTTTTAGTGATATAAAACTCCGAATAAGCCAATTCCCAAAGAAGAAAATTAGAAACACGCATTTCTCCACTGGTCCGAATAAGAAAATCCACATCCGGAAGATCGGATGTCGACAAAGCGTCCGCGATGGTTTTTTCCGTAATGGAAGCCGGATTGAGTTTTCCTTTTTTGACTTCTGCCGCTATCTTTTTAACCGCGTTCGTCATGTCTGCTCGGCCGCTGTAAGAAAGCGCCAAAACCAAAGTAAGGCCCGTGCAGTGAGCCGTTGCTCCGATAGATTTCTCCAACTCTTTTTGAATTTCCAACGGCAAATCTTGACAACGGCCGATAGTTTGAAGACGAACATTATTTTCTAAAAGTTCCTTCACTTCATTGCGAAGATACTGCTTGAGGAGCTGCATGAGGAGACGGACTTCATGACGGGGACGCTTCCAATTTTCCGTTGAAAAAGCGTAAAGGGTCAGAGCCTCAATCCCCAACTCACCGGCCAAACGGACTAATTCACGAATGGAATGGGCTCCAGCTCTGTGGCCCGCGATGCGGGGTAAATGCCTTTTCTTGGCCCACCGGCCGTTCCCATCCATGATGATGGCCACGTGTTTGGGAAGACTGGTTTTTAATCGGTAGCGTTTAAGAAGAGCGTCTTTTTTAACCGTTTGCAAGATAGGCCTTACCAGGATATTGAAAAAGCGCGGGGAAATATTTCCTCTTCGCTTTTTAAAACTCCATGATTTCTTTTTCTTTATGCTCACTTAATTTAGTAATTTCTTGAATATTAACATCCGTGGTTTTTTGTATGCGGTCGTGATTTTTTTTGAATTCGTCTTCCGAGACCTCTTTTTTGAGCTGATCAAGCGCCTTATTGGCGTCCTGCCGGATATTCCGAATTGCCACTTTCCCATCTTCAGCGTGTTTTTTTACCATTTTCACAAAATCTTTGCGGCGTTCTTCGGTTAAAGGCGGCATATTCAAACGGATAACTTTGCCGTCATTATTGGGCGTAATTCCTATTTCACTTTTAAAAAGAGCTTTTTCGATTGCCTGTAAAGCGGCTGGATCCCAGGGTTTAATTTCAAGGGTTCGTGCGTCGGGAACAGTGATATTGGCCACCTGATTTAAAGGCGTCAAAGTATCGTAATATTCCACTTTGATGTGTTCCACTAACCCGGTAGAAGCCCGGCCCGTACGAACTTGAGAAAAGTCGTGCTTGGTCGATTCAATCGCTTTTTTCATCTTGGCTTCTGTTTCATTTAAAATCTGGTTGGCATCAGCCATAGAAAAACTCCTAATTTACAGTTCGGTTATTCAAAAAAAGCGTTAATGGTTCTAATTCTTAACTAACGTTCCAATAGCCTCACCCGCCACTACTCGACGGATGTTTCCGGCTTTGTGCAGGTCAAAAACAACGATCGGCAGCTTATTTTCCATGCAAAGGGTTAAAGCGGTTGTGTCCATGACTTTAAGACGCTTGTTGATGGCGTCAATATAAGTAATTTCTTTAAATTTTTTCGCTTGAGGGTCTTTTTTAGGATCAGCCGTATAAATACCATCCACGTTGGTTGCTTTAAAAATCGCGTCAGCTCCGATTTCAATCGCGCGCAGAGCGGCGGCCGTATCCGTCGTGAAATAAGGATTACCCGTGCCAGCTGCGAAAATAACGATCCGGCCTTTTTCCAAATGCCGCAAAGCCCTGCGCCGAATATAAGGTTCAGCCACTTTTGACATTTCAATTGAACTTTGAACGCGGGTAATGGCCCCTAGTTTTTCCAAGCCGTTTTGAAGCGCCAGCGCGTTGATAATGGTTGCCAGCATACCCATGTAATCGCTGGTTACGCGGTCCATTCCCATACGCTCGCCGTCGGCGCCGCGATAGATATTGCCACCGCCAATTACCAGGGCCACCTGCACCCCGCTTTTGCTGACCTCAAAAACCGATTGAGCAATGGTGTGGACTACTTTTTCATCAATTCGATGGGCGTTATCTCCGGCCAAAGCTTCGCCGGAAAGTTTTAAGAGAATTCTTTTATAAGCTTTTTTTGTTTTGGAAGATTTAGAAGCGGCCATGTGTTCCCCAAACTTTCAACGCGGAAACACCGCAACAGTTGTGGGTTTCCGCAGGACTAGAAACTATTCGCCCAATTGTAACCGAGCGAAGCGCCTAACGACCACGTTTTCGCCGAGTTTAGCTGCAATTTCAGTGACATATTGCTTCACGGACTTCTTCGGTTCCCGGATATAAGGCTGATCCAGCAGGCAAACCTGCTTATAGTAGCTTTCGATTTTGCCTTCGGCGATTTTAGCCTGGACCGCTTCGGGTTTGCCCGATTGCTTAGCCTCGTTCAAATAAACGGTTCTTTCCTGTTCCAATTCAGCAGCAGGAACCTCTTCACGGGCTACGTATTTAGGCACCGAAGCCGCCACTTGCATGGCCAATTCCTTGGCCAAATTTTGAAAATCATCCGTCTTCGCTACGAAATCCGTCTCGCAGTTAATCTCGATCAAGACTCCGACCTTGCCGCTATGAACATAACTGCCGATCATACCCTGATTGGCGCTGCGTCCCGAGCGTTTGGCTACTTGTGACATGCCCTTTTCGCGTAACCAGAGGACCGCCTTCTCAAAGTCGCCCTGCGTTTCAGATAAAGCTTTTTTGCAATCCATCATGCCAGCGCCTGACTTTTCCCGTAAGTCGCCGACCATTTTCGCCGTGATTTCCATTTTCAAACCCCTCTAAAGTGTTAGAACTATAATTTTCGTTTTAAAACTTACTTGGCTTTATCATCGCGAACGTGCTTGGTCTTGATGCGTTCAACTTTTTCGTCAGCCAGTTCGTCAGCCAAAGCGGCCACGGTTTTCGCGTCACCCGCCAAAGTTTCAACGCTGCTGATCAAAAGTTCAGCTCCTACCGGCGCTCCGGTTTCAGAAGCCACTTCAGCGAGAGTTTCGCCTTCGGATTCAGTTGCCACTTCTTGAGCGGCGGCGGCCAGCATTTCTTCTCCCACCCCGCCCACGACCGCCACGCCTTCAGCGGAAATTTCACGGCCTTCCAATTCTTTCGAACGGCCTTCCAGAATCGCGCTGGCCATAACCGAGGCCATTAACTTCACCGCGCGGATAGCGTCGTCGTTACCCGGAATCACGACATCCACTTCGCCCGGATCACAGTTTGTATCCACCACTGCGATAACTGGAATACCCAACTTACGGGCTTCCTGAACCGCGATGTGTTCTTTTTTAGTATCAATAACAAAAATGGCGCCCGGCAATTTCGGCATGTTTTTAATGCCTCCCAAAGAACGAACGAGCTTTTCTTTATCTTTGTTCAACATGGATTGTTCTTTTTTAGAACGCTCAGACATTTCTTTTTCAGAAATACTTTCCAGTTCTTTCAGATAGTTGATGGATTTCTTGACCGTCGCAAAATTGGTCAACATGCCGCCCAGCCACCGGTAGTTAACGTAGGGCATTCCGCAGCGGTCAGCTTCTTCACGGATCGCGTCTTGGGCTTGCTTCTTGGTTCCAACGAAAACAATGGTTTCGCCCGAAGCGGCCAGGTCCTTGGTGAACTGATAGGCTTCTTTAAGTTTCTTGACGGTTTTTTGTAGATCGATAATATGGATCCCGTTACGTTCCCCGAATATATAGAGGGACATCTTGGGATTCCAACGGCGGGTCTGGTGACCGAAATGTACACCAGCTTCTAATAATTGCTTCATTGAAACAGACATCATGGTACGACTCCTTTAGTTGTTCCACCGCTAGTGCTTTCCACCCGAAGGTGAATCCCTTTCAAATCCCGAAGGACCACTAAAAGGAACAGCGAAAAGCGTGAGAATTGAGCGCCCGAAGGCGACCCACTTGGACTGGGCCAAAAGGCCTGTCAAAGCCGTATGGTTATAGCACAAGGATTCGGGTGCCACAAGATACAATCAAATTTCGAGGAAAATCAGGGTTTCGAGACTGAAACAGGCGCTGCGAGCTTGTGCGGAGGCTCGGAATCCATGTTGAAAACAATGGTTTTTCCGCTCACCAACGCGTTATGTTCAAAATGATCATTTTTATAATCTTCTCCATTCATCAAAATGGACCGGATGTAATTGTTGCGGTCGGAGTTGTTAATGGTTTTTAAAGTCAGCATTCCGCCTGGATAAAACGATTTATTAATTTCAATTTGGACTAATTTAAAAAGCGGACTTCCAATTTCATAGCGGTTGTTGCCGGGACAAACGGGATAAAATCCCAAAGCCGACCAAACATACCACGCGGACAAGGTTCCGCTATCGTCATTGCCGGGCAGACCGTCAGGCCCATTGCCATAATATTGGTTCATAAGAGCCCTCACTTGTTTTTGAGTTCTCCAGTTTTCGTGAGGAACCTCATCGAACAAAAAGGACCAGGTCATATCCGGCTCGTTGCTCGCGTCATAATGACCGCCGTCAAAACAATCTTGTAAGCGGTTCACAAAGGCCGAATCGCCGCCCAGAAGCATTCGAAGGCCGTCCATATCTTGTGAAACATCAAATAAATATTGCCAGGCATTTCCCTCTACATATCCGGGACCGCCGCTTCCATTCCAGCTTTCATCACCATTGGTGACCAGGGGATCAAATGGCGCGAACCAGGAACCATTTTCGTTTTTGGGTCTTAAAAATCCCGTACTCGGATCATAGAGGTTTCGATAAACGCCCGATAAGTGAATATATTTTTTGTAGTCGTCGTCCTTACCCATTTCTTGCGCCATTTGGGCTAGACACCAATAGTCGTAGGCGTATTCCAGGCTCATCGAAACCGTTCCCCACAACCGGTCCCCGCTATGGTCATTTTTAGGGACATATCCAAACTTCAAAAGAGACTTTAGTCCGCCATAAACCGAATTATTTTCAGGCGTCAGACTTTTCACTAAAGCGGCATAAGCGTCATTCGCGTCAAAGTTTTGAACACCTTGTAAATAAGTATCCACAATCACCGGCACCACCGGGTCCGCCACCATCACTTGGGTTTCATTGCCCGCCACTTCAAAACGGGGCATCCAGCCGCTTTCTTTTGCCATTTCGGTCAAACTTTTCACCATATCCACTTCTCGCTCGGGATAGAACAACGTTAAAAAGGGATGAAGGTTTCGATAAGTATTCCAGAGTGAAAAGACGCTGTACCTGGTGTAATCGGTCGCGGTTTTAACTCCCGAGTGCGCCATGCCCTGGTATTCGCCGTTCACATCGCTAAACACGCTGGGTTCCATCATCATGTGATAAAGCGCGGTATAAAAAGTTTTTAGCTTTTCTTCACGTACGTCTGTGACGTTGATACGGGCAAGTTCTTCCTGCCAGGATTTTTTAGCGTTGGCACGAACCTTATCAAAATCCCAGTCTTTAATTTCAGCGTTCAAATTGAGCCTGGCATTTGCCACACTGACATAGGAAATACCCACCTTGACCATAATCGGCTCAACTGCCGCGGTGGAAAAACTAAAGAAAGCCCCAACATCACTGCCAGTTTGTTCTATTCCAGCATCGAGCTTGTTTTCTTTCCAAGTACCCATAACCGTAGCCGGCTTGCTGAATTGGGCGACAAAATAAATGGTTTCCTTATTACCGCTGTAGCTTGAGCAAAAATCCCCGCTTTGCGAATAGCCTTCCACTTCCTGGGGATTGTTAATTTTGATACGCGATTCAAAAGAAGAGATCGTGGTTGGGTCGTCGGTTAATCGGTGGCCGAGATCGATCAGAATATTGGCGTCTCCCTTTCGAACAGGAAACACAAAACGGGCAACTCCCGCCCGGGTCGTTGCGGTCATTTCAGCCGTAATGCCGAAAGTCTTGAGGTTGACTTGATAAAAACCGGGGCTGGCAGATTCAGAGTCATATTCAGAACGGCGTTTTTCCAACAAAGGCTCCACTAAACCGGTGGTCGCCATCAACATAACATTCCCCAGCTCGGGACAATCCGCTCCGCTCAAGTGCGTTTGTCCAAAACCGTAAATATAAGGAGCGCCGTATTTATAACCCGAAGGAGCTTTGAGATCATTATGGGGACTGACTGAAACCATTCCCCAAGGCACCAAAGCCCCAGGAAAGGTATTGCCCGTTTTACCCGTGCCGACGAATGGATTAACGTAATGCGTAAAATCCGCCGCTACCGCCGAAAGCGACCAACCCAAGAGAAATAAAAGCACGGAAGCTGAAAATCGAATTTTAGAAAATTTCATGATTCCTTCAAGTATCGCCGATTGGCCATCGGTTTAAAAACTAATTAAGTTTCACTACTCTCATAAATTAAAAAGGCCTGTTTTCAGACCCAGCCACCACTGGTGTAGCTGTTGGAGTTGCAATTGAAATAATCCCTTGGGTCGGTACGAGAGGGCCTAATGACCAAGGCGTCATGGTAGGGCTAACCACCGCCGTAACTACGGGCGTTTTAAGAGGCATAATAGTTGGGGTAGGCACGGGCAAAACCGTTACTACGGGCGTCGCCGTGGGGCTGACAACCGGCACAACTTTCAAAACCTTAGTTTGGTCTCCATACACTTTTTCAGATTCCGAACCGCCAAAGGCCACATTGATTCCGCCGGTAAAACTTTGTTCGGTGTAGTTCGTCATTCCTTGTTTACCTTGGTAATCAAAATAAACGCTAAACCCTCTGGGAAACTCAGCGTTTAACCCGCCGCCGAGTACCGCCGCATCCATACCCGTATCCGAACCATAAACGGTAAAGTTATTGCCCGTTCCAAAGTTGGCGATCAAACTGTCCAAATTACCTTGATAAACATGTTCCCAAGCGGCGTTCAAGCTTGGCGACAATTTCATCTTTCCCACTTTCCAACTATGGCTCAACTGAAATCCTAAATTACTATCCAAATAGGCCTCGCTTTGACTAGAAAAAGTCAAAGGCGCTAAAGAACCTATTTCATTAAACCCATTCACATTAACTTGAGTAAATTGGCCCGATAAAAAGGTATTCACTTCAAAATCGCCTACTGGTATGTCATAGCCAAAATTCAACAGACCTGAATATTCCAGACTCGACGTACTTCCATTTGCCGTGCCATCAAAAGCAGTTCGCTGGGTGGTGTAGCTGTCTATACCCGCGTCGATTAAAGCTTCAATATGAAATTCATCACTCTTCCAACCAGTGTATAAACCCAATTGGCCGCCCGTCATATTCACCGTACCGGTTGATTGGTCTGATCCAGAATCGTCATACCCTATTAACAATCCGCCAACCAAGTCTTTTGCCATGCGGTAATCCACACCCGCCGTTGTGCCTCGGGTGGAAAATTGATACCCCGCCCCGTTGCCATCCGAGGTGACCTTACCAAAGTTGCCCATCTCACTTAAAAATCCGCCCCAAGGACTTGGTTGAGAACCCCGGGCTATCCGGGCTTCCTGTTCCGCAGGCATAGTGCTTGCAAACATCGGACCTTGATCATCCCAAGCCATAGTTGTTGAATTAAAATTTTTGATTTTCCAAAGCTCGGAAAATCTTTGCCAAACCAACTCGCCCTGCGCTTGTGAAACCATAAATCGCATTCTGTACATTGGCGTCAGGTTTGATGGCGAAATTTGATCGTATACCGCCATCAACGAGGATGCGGGCAACGCAGTTAAAGTGTTCAGTAAAGCGGTATCTTCTGAATTAACCGCAAGGTTGTCTAAATCACCTGCCACATTTTTTTCGTTTGTGGTTAAAGCGAATTGAGAGTAAGTCATCGCATCCAAAATAACTTCATTCGGGGTGTAAACAATCGATACTGGTTCATAAATGGAATCCACAATCGTTCCAAACCGGCCGCTCAAACCACCCGTCGCATCTAACAATTCAAAAGTTTCACCCACACCCCCATGAAACCCGTTATAAGAAACCAGATTTAAGGTTCCAGCTAAAGTACTCGTGCCCGTCACATTTAAGTTATCCCATTGACCTAAAGAAGTTCCCGCCAACCCTAACTGTAAGGTTCCCACAGAAGTTTGAGTGTAATTGCCCCCAATATTCAACGTCCGAGGACCGCCTAGACTCAAAGTGCCACCGTTGACCGCCACCGAGCCAGTTCCCAATGCTCCGCTATTAGCCGCCATCAACATACCGTCATCAATTTCAGTGCCACCGGTATAGATATTGGTACTAGATAACGTAAAAATTCCTGCACCGATTTTGGTTAAAGAACCACTAACACCACCCACTCCAATAATCCCTGAATAAGAAGTGTTTAGATTATTCAACCCGGTCGTCAAGTTATTCGCTCCTAGGCTGACAGAACCCGAACCTTCTAAAGAGCCAATAGTTACGGGCGTACCTGTCGTTTCAGCGTAAATCCCTAAATTGGCCGACCCACTGAAAATAAATCGAGCCGATCCTCCCGAAGCTGAATTTTGAAAAAAGACATAACCAATATTTGTCATAATGGTTGCGCTACCAGCAGTCGAATTATTGGAGAAAACGAGACCCGCATTGTTGGTAATATCGGCGTTCCCCGCCGTTGAATTGTCCTCAAACGAAACGGAATTGTTATTAACCATGTTGCCAAATCCGGCGGTTGCGTTATTGTAAAAAAAGACTTCGAAATTATTAACAATGCCCGCATTACCCACTGTCGAGTTGTTATTAAAATTCAAAGTTCCACTACTCCCATTCGCAAGAATAGAATTCCCTGCGGTGGAATAGTCGTTAAAATTCATCTGATTATTGTTCGTAATCGCGGCTTGACCTGCCGTTGAAAAACTCACCCCATTATTTTGACCCGTGAAAACCAAATTGCCGTTGTTAATAATATTGGAATTGCCGGCTGTGGTATCGTCGAAAAAAGTTACAACACCACCACTTGCGTTAGCAATTGTCGAATCCGCCGCTGTGGAATAATCATTAAATAGCATCGTATTGTTGTTGGTAATTGTGGCATTGCCTGCCGTTGAAAAGCTTACCCCGTTGCCTTGACCGGTAAAAGCCAGATTACCGTTGTTAGTGATATTTGAATGAGCCGCCGTTGAAGCATCTTTGAAATCAAAAGTACCACCACTGGAATTGGTAATCGTGGAGTTTGCCGCCGTTGAGTCTTCATTAAAAACTAAAGTACCCGTATTGGTAATTGTCGAATTTCCCGCCGTAGCATAGCTGTTAAAGGACATCGCGTTATTGTTGGTAATCTTGGCGCTACCAGCCGCGGAAAAACTAACTCCGTCGCTTGATCCCGTAAAACCCAAATTACCGTTGTTTGTGATATTCGAATTACCGGCCGTCGCGTTATCCAAAAAATCAAAAACCCCGTTATTTGTAATCGACGCGCTTTCTGCTGACGAATTACCAAAAAATCTAAAGTTTGCGGTACTGTTGTTCGTAATTGTGGCGGTTCCGGCGTTTGAATTACTGAAGAAATTTATAAAGTTGTTGTTTGTAATTTGGGTATTTCCGACCGTCGAAGTGTTGTAAAAATCCATCTCACCGCCTGAACCAACCGCGAGACTCTGGATTGCAGCGGAATGATTAACTATGCCCGATCCAAAAAAAGCCAATATATTGGGGTTGGGGGTACTATTAATCGTAATTGTAAAAGCTGATGCACCGCCATTAAATTGAATGGTGTCGACGCTCACCCCCGAGCTGAGTGAAACATTAGTCATGCTAGATGTTCCAAAAGTCGCGAAGGCGCTTTGCGCGTTCGGAACATTGGAAGGTGAAGACCAATTACTCGGTGTGTTCCAATCACCATTTCCAGGACTGGATGACCATGTTTGCGCCTGGACATTAGCGGCGAAACAGAAAACAGCCGCCATTAAAAAAGACAGGAGTATCTTTTGAAGTTGGCTTTCAGGACATTTATACCAGTTAGCGTTTATCGAAAAACTCATCGCCATGCCTTTTTCCAAAGAATTAGAAATTGCTAACGATAGATATTTTAGTGGAGGTTATTGAAAGCATGACAAAAGGTTTGGCCAAACTTCAAAAAAACCTTTAAATTATCAGCGAATTACTTCTTCCACCGGGAAAACCAAAAAGAACCTAAAAGACTAACCGCCATGGTACCGACAGCCGCGGGCAAAAGATGACCCATGAGCACATGATTCATTTCCCAATTGGGACAATGAATTTGAATCGTAATAGTTCCCATTAAGAACGCTGAAACTCCGGACCATAACCCTGTCCACCAGGGATTGAACGAAGAGTTTCGGGAAAGCATCCAGCCCATAAAAATCCATGGAATTAGCCCGGTAAATGAAACACCCTCAACACACCCCGTGTCGCGGGCAAAGACCAGCGGGCCTGAATGCGTGAAAAAGAGAAACGGTATCGAAACTAACGCGATTAAAACCAAAACCGCCAATACTCGGTAACTCCGGCCCGTCTGTCGGCCGGGCACGCCGGAAGAAATAGCTTCCCAAGCGGCTAACCCCGCTCCCGCGAAAGCCGAGAATATAAAAAACAAAGGAGGCATTTGACTCATCACTTGGGAAAGGTTGGACTGAACACCCATGCGCATCCAAAAAAACGCCATCACAAATAAGGAAGATCCCAGCCACAAAAACCATTGTGCCATCGGACGCAGGAGCATACCCGCCGGCTTGGCATCATGAACCATTTGTTCTACCAGTTGATGATGGAACGCCATGGGTGTTGGTTTAGTTTTAATTGTCGAATGAGTTTTCATTTTTTCTTCTCAACCAATAATTTTCGAAGTTGTTCATAGCCCCGGTGAGCCCTGACCTTTAAAGCCGCCACGGATATTTTGAGCTCGAAAGCCGCCTCTTCCAAAGACAATCCTCGCAGTTTCAACAATTCAACCGCATGCCGATGAATGGGAGATAAGCTTTTCAAAGCTTGGTACAGTTCATCTCCCAAACTGCCGTCCGCCTCAATAGCGCCGGATTCAGGCAGGGTCTCGGTCGGCACTTCCCGCTCGGCGAATTTTCGGTTCTTTCCCAGAGCGTCCAAAATAGAATTTCGGGCCACCGTAAAAAGCCAGGGCCCCAGCGGACGGTTGGGTTCATAAGTAAAACGGGCTTTGTGGAGAGTTAACAGGACTTCCTGATAGACATCCGAAACCATTTCTGAATTAAACACCCGGCGTCTTACATAATTATAAAGAAGCGGGCCAATCTCATTCAGGAATTGCCGGTAAGCCTCCTGATCCCCCTTCTGGATTTTAGCCATGAGCTGAGACCAAGACTCCCACTGCAGGTGATCCCAGGAATCTTTCTTGGAAGCGGTTTTGGAACCCGAACGAGACGATTTCAAGACCACCTCTTCGTACATACGAGTTAAAGCTTCAAAAAGTTACCCGGGCGATTATCCCAATAAATCCAAAGCTTCTTTTAATTCATATAAACGGCAAGTGTAGATGGGTGTGTCCCGAACCGTATATTTGGAACCTTCAGTTTCACGCAAAGCCATGACCAGATCCAGAAAATCAGCGGGTTCGTCCGTTTCAAAGGCGACCACAAAATCCTGATCATCCAAACCGAAAGAATAGGTTGTGTTTAACTTCACCGAAGGAAACTGGGTTCCCACCCGGATATGCTCGTCCATGATACGTTGGCGTTCTTCTTTGGACAAAAGATACCACTCCCGGGTTTTGACGAAGGGATAGACGAAAATATATTTAAACCGGCCGGGATAAACGTTCATGCGGTTGCCGTCTTGCCCGTCGTGCTGATGCTTGTCGATATAGGTACTGCGCTTGGTTTGGGCCAAGTAAGAAGCGGATGTCTTTAAATAAGGACCCAAATCAGACTTCGCGACCGCCGAGCTCAACCGCTGGAAACTATCGATGTCATAACTGATACGCCAGAGCATTAAATCCGTTTCGGCCTTAAAACCCAACGTGGAATAAGACAGCAAAATGCCGTCTTTTTTAAACGTTTCGACCGCTTTGACAAAAGATTTTTTGGCTTTTTCCCGTTTGGATTGGGACAGTTTTCTAAATTCTTCAGAAATTTTATAAAACTCAAAACTGACAAATTGGCGTTTCACCGTGGTGGCGGGAGCTCCCGCGTGGGAATGAGTTGCGCGAGGGGCATGATCAGCCATGAAAGATTCCTTTAATTGAATTGAGAGGCCGTATTGTAAGCCCGTACCGGCTAAATTGCAAAACCCCATCCCTTTTCTTTAGTCGGGACTTTGAATTTCCAGAAAGGCGGTTGGAACAAACCGTGCATTCACCGCGGGTAAAAGACTTTGGTTCACCAGCCATAAATTATCCGCGTTACTTTGAGAAGCTGTTGAAAACTGTACCAAAGACCCATTCTGTCCACGGCCTTCAAACTTATCCAAACTTTCAGCGGCGCTCCGCTCGTAGAACTCTTTATTAAAGGTTTCTTGTCCTTCTTCTTTGAGAGTTTGTTTTTGAAGCGCCAGCATTAATTGATATTTTCCCGGCGGATAGTCCGAAGGAATCATCACTACCCGTTTCTCCACGTATTCCAATCCTGGTTTCAAACCGCTAAAAGTACTTCCAAAGGGTTCGTGAATATCGTGAAGCCAAAACAAACCGTCACGTGTGGGATAGCTTCCCTTGTCATCCGTAAACAGAACCACCACTGAAGAACTTTGATCTTCAACACTTCTTCCTGACCGGGTCCAATGATAGGTCACCGTTACAAAGCCGCCTGCCTTTAATTGGGCCGGTTCGATTTGAACTGCGAGCAACCGGATATTTCCCCAGACCGCTTGCGGTTTCGCGGCCGCCTGGAGGGGTTTTCCTTTCAAAGGAGCCGCCGGGACGACTTTCCAAAGCGGTCCCACACCCTGAAAAACCCAGCCTTTCGCCAGCGCCCATTGATGGGTAACATAGAGAGGATGATTTTGTCTTAAGCACTTCTCCACTTTCGCCCCCATCACGGCCGGAGAACCCCCGGGCTCCACCAACTCGATATCCTTTCGGTAGTTAAAGGATTCCTGATAGCCTGCCACGGGAAAATACTCATTTTCTTCGTAAGGCAAATAAAGCGCGTTAGGTTCCATCAGGGTTAAAACATTGCGGCCATAATCCTGGGCAGTCCGGTCGTTTTTTCGGTCCAGCAAATGTCCCACCATCGACAACTGGGCCAAAACAAATACCATCATCACTAGGTTGCCCGCCCAGATTAGGTGTCGGTAATGACCTTTTCTTAAAATTTGATCTCCCAAAGTCATCGGCAGCGCCCCTAAAAAACCACAGAAGGCCCAGCCCAAAAGAACCTGATGAGATTCAAAGGTAGGATAAGGAATCGTAAAAACAAAAAGAGCCTCCACCAAACCCCATCCCAAACCTACCCAAAGAAAAGTTGGTATTTTTTCCTTTTCCCACCATAAAAAACAAACTCCCCATAAAACCAATCCCGCGCCTAGCGGAGTTAAATCATCGAAAAAGTGGGCGATCATTTGTTCGAGGACTGAAAGAATATTGTTGGTCGTAATGGTTCCCACGTATTTGGAAAATCTCAAAGCGAAAACCTGATGAAAGAACTCCGAAAAATGCGTGATATCGCCATAAGCCATGGAAGGGTGCAGTGCTGATCTCAGGGGTAAATAAAGACCCACGCTTCGGCCTAGGACGAAAAAGGCTGTAATAAAAATAAGCCTTTTAGGCAATCCGGATGGTTGGTGTCGAAAGTGCCACAAAAAAGCCAAACCTATAAAGGGCAGGCCAAAGAACTGCGTCGGTCTTAAAACAGTGGCGGCCCCCATAAGAAAAAAAGCCAATATCCACTTCCAGGGTTTTTCCAAACTCAAAACCCAGAGGATCAGCATGGCCATTAAAAGGTGAAGGGCGTAAACCAATGGCGTCAACGAGTAACGCCACCAGGGCTGGCTCCAACTCCATCCCAGCGTCAAAAGAAATAACCAGGTCTTCAGTTCAAAGGAAAGGTCATGCCGAATCAAATCAGGAGGCATGAGCCGGGCTGTTAAGCGGCACGCTAGTTCGTAAAACAACGCGGAAGCCATGGCCGCGCAAAAAACAGACATCAAGCCGACCTTAAACGCCGCCGTTCCCCAGGGCCAAAGTAAAAAGCATTTACCCAGAAGATGAAATAAAGCCTGGCCCGAAGGGTGGGAAATCCCTAGACAAACCGTGGTCCCAATCAGTTCACCCGAGTCATACCAGGCGATAAAGGGTGAAACTAAAAAACCGTTTACAACGAGGAGAAGTAAAAAAATAAAAATCATCGGCGTTAACCGGAAAAAGTCCGCGTGCGAATGACGAACCGCCATTTAAAGCTCGCTTTGAAGCTGTTGAATATGCGGGTTCAATTGTCCCGAAGGGTCTTTTAAATGCAGTTCGTTCAAAATAGATTGGGCTTGAGTGTAAGTCTTCAAAGCCTGTTCCTTTTTGCCCAGGGCTTCCAATATTTGCGCCTTCAGTAAACAAGCCGGAACGAAATAATCGTCAATATCCAAGGCCTGTTGAACCGGAAGCAACGCCTCTTGAGGGCGGTGGAGTTTCAGGAGAATCATACTCAATCCCAAATAATGGCTGGGATCTTCTGGCGCTTTTTCGATTAATTGCTTTTCCAGGTCCATCGCGTCTTCCAAACGGCCCCTTTTCGCCAGATCCAAAATCTCATTTTCCTGAATTTCCATCGAATAGGGTGAAAGCTTGGCCGCTTGATCAAAATCTTTTTTTGCTTGAGCAAAATGTTTTTCTTTTTCAGCGGGCGCCTGCGCCAAACTGGCCCTGGCGTCTTCAATGGCGCCCAAAGAATTCCAAGGAAACATATTGTTGTTTCGAAAACCTATGCTTTTATCCGCAAAAATTTCTCCCTGATCCAAATCCCCTGCCTGAAGGCAGAGAGCACTTCTAAAATAATTAATCTGGCTTAAATAATCTTTATAAGCCCCGATGCCCAAAACCCACAAAACCATGAGGAGTAAAGCCGATCCTCCAATCATTTGGGCGCGGGAAGAAAGTTTTAAAGCGACCTTAATATCTTCGTGGGCTGCGTCTTTTTTCAGCGCATAGGTTAGAAAGCCCAGCAGAACCAACCGATGGGCCCAATCATGCAGAGTAAAGTCCACAATATTATGGGTTGCCTCAAATAGGACGAGGTAAAAAGAAACCTCCGCCGCTTGTGCCTGCGGGCTTATCGTCTTAAAAGCCAATTTTCCGCTAAAACTTTTTTTAAAATTGCTTAAAAGAAACCACAACAAAAGCAGAGTGAAAAGCAGCACCGGAAGACCGCATTCCGCCGCCACTTGTAAATATTCGTTATGCGCGAACCCCGTAACGGTATTCCACAAAGAACCAGCGCGATAAATGGGATAAACATCGCCGAAGGTTCCAGGTCCAAAACCCCACAAAGGCTGGGCCATGACCATGTGGATGGCACTCAACCAAACATTGATTCTAAAATAGGCACGGGGATCCATATCCAACGCATGAAAAATTCGGTTCACCATGGGCACGGAAGCGCAGGCCGCCAAAAAGACAATGGCCATAAACTTCCACCATTGGTTGGATTTCCAACGGCCCAAGGTTTGTTCAATTTCCTTGGTATTGAAAACCCCATAGGCAACCACAACCGTCACCATCGCTAAAAAGGCGCCCCGGCTTTGGGTGACTCCCCAACCCGCCAGCACGACCAAAAAACCAAAGAGATTCACCTTTTCCTGGCGGAGCATCCGAAGCAAAGCCGCAATCAATGCCATTCCCAGATAACCCGCCGCGATATTCTGGTTCGCGAAGAAACCTTCCTTGGGAATAATATTTTGAAACAGATTCGGCGCGACCCACCGGCCCGCGGTGGAAATAAATACCCAAGCGCCGGCGGCTATAGATGTTCCCCAGAACACTTTATAAAATTTTGAAAAAAGATCGGGACACAACACCCAAAGCGCCTTCAGGGAAAACCAGAACAGGGTCATCACCCAAAGGTTCTTCAGCGCATAAAAACTGTCAAAGGACTGGTCTGAATTATTCGTCGAAAGCAAAACCCAAAAGGACAAAAAGATCAAAATCACGTCGGCCATACCCAATTCCCAAACGGACGCGGCTAAGAATTTTTTCCAAAGACGGAAGGAACAAAAAAGAAAAGTGAGAAGCGACACCCATCTCAAAACCAGATCTTCGGTTAACCAAAGGGGAACGGGTGTTACGGGAATCAGGGTTATTAGGGGAATCAGGGCTAAAAAGAGATACCCGGTCAAACGGCCGAGACGGTTCAGGACGGCGGAATTCGATTTGGTGTTCATGGAATTATTTTAACTTTTCCGGGCCATCAATGCACCGTAAAGCTTTTCAATCTCCAAAAGCATTTGATCCATTAAGAAGGTTCCTTTTAATGACTTCTGGCCCACTTTACCCATCTTTCGGGCCAGGGACCGGTTGGATATAATTTTTTCCAAAGCATCCGCCATTTCTTGGATCGCATGAGGTCGTGCTAAATAGCCTGTCACTCCCTGTTTCACCGCTTCGGGAGTACCGTTCACCGCGGTAGCGACCACCGGTTTACCCGCCGCCATAGTTTGAAGAACGACTCTGGGCAAACCTTCGTGGATTGAAGCCAAAAACATCACGTCGCTGGCGGCTAAAAGTTCGGCGACATCTTCTCTCCAACCCAAAAGCTTAAAGTTTTTGGACAACTCCGCCCGTTCAATAGCCTCTTTCACTATCGGCAATAATGGTCCATCGCCCGCCCACAAGAAAAGAACTGACGGAATTTTCACGGTCAACCGTTTGGCAGTTTCGACCACATCCAAAGGTGATTTTTGTTTTTTAAAGTTCGATAACACGAGAACACAAGGCCGATTTTGGAGATTAAGCGAGCGGCGGGCTTTTTTAGCTTTCGCCAAAGATAAAACATATTGGGATGGAACGATGCCGCTGTGAATCACTTTGTATTGTTCTTTTTTGCCGATGCCATGGGACAAACCTTCATCAGCGTTGTCCTGACTGACCACGATCAGCGCGTCCGTAATGGACGCCGTCCAACGTTCTAGGGTTTGATATAAAAAACGAGCCGGGAAAAACTGGTCTTTAAAAAATCCCCAACCATGCACCGTATGAATAATACGGGGTACTCCGGCTAGATGGGCGGCCCAACGGCCCAGAAACCCCGCTTTGGAACTATGGGTATGAACGATTTGAATTTGATCTTGTTTGAGAATCGAGGATATCTTCCGCAAGGCGATGAAATCCCACCAGGGATGAATCGCGTGTTTAAGTTCGGGAAGAAAATAAATTTTGCAGTTTTTTATTTTTTTGGCTTCGGCATCCAGATAACCGCCGACACCGGAGATAAGAACAACCTCGAACTTTTGACGGTTATGGTTGGTACAGCAATAAAGGGTGTTTTGCTGGGCGCCGCCCAGTTCCAAACGGGTGATAACGTGGGCGACTTTAACGCGCTTAGCCATTCGACTCGGTAGATTCGGACGGAGCCGTGGAAAATTCGGCTTGAGCCGGGTCTTTTTTAGCCGCTTCGGACTTGGCTTTTTTGGCCGCTTTCTTGGATTCCTTCTCGTCGGCCTTCACTTGGGCAATGGCTTCGTGATCCACGCCGATGATTGGTTGAACATTGGCCTTGATGGCGGTCTCGTCATCCTCGTTTTGAATGAACTGCTTCATCCATTCCCACTCGCGGGTCAGCCCCTCCCGCAGGGTAACCTTGGGTTTAAACCCGAAAAGTTTTTCGAGCTTGGTCGTATCCGCCCTTGTTGAAATAACATCGCCCTTTTGACGGTCTAAAAAAGTTTTGGCGCAGGTCGTACCGCTGATTTCCTCCAAAAGCGTAACCGCTTCTAACAAGGTGCAGGGTGAACCGCCGCCCACATTTACCACTTGACCCACCACATCCGCCGTAATGGCGGCGGTGATCACGTCAACAACGTCATCTACATAAGTGAAATCCCTTACCTGTTTGCCGTCGCCGTAAATGCTCAGCGCGGCTTCCCGAAGGATGCTCTGGCAGAAGCGATGAAAGGCCATATCCGGTCTCTGGCCAGGGCCGTAAACCGAGAAGAACCTTAAACATACCGTGGGCATTTTGTATTCAACGTTGTACAACTGGCAAAGATGTTCCGCGGCCAACTTGGTGACACCGTAGGGACTTTTGGGTTGAACTTTCATTTCTTCATTTAGTATTTGGGTTTCACCGCCCTCCGCAATGCCCACATCGCCATAAACCGAAGAAGAGGAAGCGTAAATAAATCGCTTCAGCTTATTTCCCTTCGATTCTTCTAAAAGCCTTTGAGTCACTTGAATGTTGTTTGTGAGATAGCGGTTGAAAGAAGCTCCCCAAGAGCCTCGAACTCCCGGCTGGCCCGCCAAATGAATCACCACTTCGGTTCCCTTTAGCACTTTCACGAAAGCCATGGTAGCCAGATTGTCTTCTTCCAGTTTGAATTTGGGATGAAGCAGCATCGGCATCAGGTTTTTTTCTTTTTGACTGCGTGAATAATAAATATCGAAATTATCCACGCCGATAACTTCATGGCCTTCTTTTAAAAGCCTGGCGGTCAAATGAGACCCAATAAAGCCGGCACAGCCGGTAACTAGAATTTTCATGAGAAATTCATCTCCTCAAAATTTGTTTTTAATTAAAAAGAAGCTTCAGTCAATAGGACCGCTCTTAGATATTCAGTTTCAGGGATGGAAAGAACCATCGGATGATCGACAGGCTGGGTCAACCGTTCCACCAGTTTGAATTTTCTTCCCGATTCTTCCGTTGCCTCACGGCAGAGCCCTTCTAACAGGTTCCAGGAAAAATGGTGTGAGCAACTGGCCACCAGCATGGAACCGCCGGGATTAAGCATATCCAGCGCGTTGCCCATCAGACGTTTCATCGCGATGCGGCCCGCCGGAAGTTCATGAACACTTTTGGCCAAGGGGGGCGGATCGAGCAAAATAACATCGAAGCTTTTGTTTTCTTTTTTCAAATCACGAACCGCTTTAAAACTGTCTTTCTTCTCAAATTGAATCGCATTTTCAACTTCATTCAGTTTGGCATTAGCTACTGCCTCATCCAAAGCCACCTGGGAAGAATCCAACGCCAAAATACTGGCCGCTCCACCCAAAGCCGCTTGAATAGAAGCTCCGCCTGTATAAGCGAAAAGGTCCAAAACATTTTTACCCTTGCTGAGTTCTTTGAATCTTTCACGAGCATAACGAAAATCCAAATAGAATCCGGTCTTTTGACCCGTCATGGGATTGGCGTGAAACTTTGCTTTCCCTTCAGTAAAGGTCATAGGCATGTCGCCTTCTTTGGTGAGCCAGCCCTGGAATTCCGGCATGCCTTCTTTTTGACAAATTTCACCGACGCTTTTTTCATAAACAAATTTGAAACCGTTTTCCTGGAAAGTTTTTGAAATCGTCGGCATAAAAGGCTTTAGTCCGGCGCTAAAGCAGGAAAGAACAGCGGTAGTCCCAAAGGTGTCCGCGATTATCCCTGGCAATCCATCGCCCTCTCCAAAAAGCATGCGGATGCCGTCGGAGGCAAATAGCTTTTTGTAGCCTTTCCGATTGTCGATAGCCTTTTGAACTCGCCCCGCAATGAAGGCTGCATCAATGTGCTCTTCAAATCCACGTGTTAAAAGACGAACCAGAATTTTAGAGGAAGGACTGGCCACACCACGGCCTACGGGTATGCCTTTAGAGGTAATAATTTCCACCAACGATCCAGGCGTCAGCGGCTTATGGCCGGTTTCCACCTCATTGGCAAAAACCCAGGGATGACCCGCCAATAAGCGGTCTTCCTCTTTGGGCTTCAACTTAACGCGGGTATAAAGAAGCAAGGGATACTCCATTCAGGAAATAAAAATTGTGCTCGAAGGTTAACAGGATGCTGAAAAAGTCTGATTTCAGACTTTTTCCTATTTATGAACGAGCCACTACTAATAAAAACAATATTTTTAGCGGCTCGTTCTAACTCGTGGCTGTCGACAAACGGCTAAAAATAATTTTTAGTCGTTTGTTAAAACTTGAGAGAAAAAGCCGTTACCGTCGGATGAAACGCGCTCCGCACCTGCAAGCGGATGGGTTCTTCCGCAAAAGCCTGTTTTTGTTTGAAATAATCATTTCGAACAGAAGGGTCTACATCATAATCTTTCGGCATAATTAAAACACCTACTACCACGCCCGCGCACAAACCAATAGCGCCATCAATAACGAACGAAGCTGTCAAATCCGTGTTAAGCGGCCCAAATTCATAAGCCGCTAAAACGCCGACGCCGGCACCTACAATACCGGTCAAAACTACCACACCGGTTCGGGGAGCGCTATTCACTCCCGGACCCTTATCAGGATGATCCAAATTACGATAGTCCCGTTTTTGACCGTCTTTTTGAGCATCCCCCACCCAGTCAAAGAGAGAGAAGTGATCGGGGCGGCGCTTTATCTCGTTGGGATCATTTGTCGGCGAATCATCTTCCCAAAACAAAGCGTGAGCTTTGGGAACTAAGGGATATATCACCATACCGGAGAGATACAACAGACCGGTGAAAAGAGCCGTTGATTTGATAAAAGAGGTCTTAAAAGTCATGGGAAAAATTATACCCGTAATCAAAATGAAGGAAAGAATAAAAACCCGCCAGAACTTCTTCAAAATGATCAGGGAGCAATAGCGTAAATGGCGTTATTGTCGTAATCCGCCACATAGAGTATGGTTCCCGCCGAATTAAGCGCAACTCCCGTAAATCCGGGATCAGGACCGGCGCTAGGCCCGCCCCATTGGGAGATAAACGTTACCGGTGAGCTGGTCGAATTGTAGTCTTCTATATAACCATTGCTGTAATCCGCCGCAAACACATTCCCGCTGGAATTCACCGCAATTCCCATAATTCCGGGCGTGTTACTAATGGATTCCGGAGGCGTCGAAAACTGTTTCACAAACGAACCTGATACAAACTCTTGGATCAAATCATCATCCATATCCGCTGCATATACAGTGACGCCGCCCGTTCCAATCGCAATGCCGGTAGGGTTATCGAGATTTCCATTTCCGCCCCCGCCCGGATAACCAATTTGTTGGAATGGCGTAATCGTTGGATTCGTCGTAAATTCATCGATGACATTATTACCTGAATCCGCTACATAAACCGTTGCGGGTGAACCGGCTACCGCGATTCCCTGGGGCGAAACAAATGTTTGACCGTTATAACTGTTCCAAGTAGCCACGGTTGCTCCGGCACTATTCCACTCATATACAGCGTTAGACCCGCTATCAATAACGTAATAATTTCCCAAGCTATCAACCGCCACCGAGGACAGACTTCCAAAAACCGTTGTGTTGTTAAAATTATTGACGACGTTCAACGCCCCTCCTCCTGCGATAGGATAAATGGATAAACTCCCATCTCCGCCAGCCACATAAATCTTACTTCCGGACACCGCTAAACCATTCGGCTCGTTGGGAGTGCAAATCGGCGTTACCGTTATCGGCGTCACTACGGGTGTATTGGTGGGTGTATTGGTAGCCTGAATCGTAAAGGTCGGTGTGGAGGTAAAACCAAAAGCATTCGTCGCGGTCGCCGAAACAACGACGGGCGTGGAGGGGCTGGTTGGGCTAAAATTACTGCTGGTGTTGGTACAAGCTATGGGAATCAACACACCCATAAAAGCCGTTCCAAGCCAAAAAGCGGATAGAAGATAAGGTTTAGATATTTTCACGAAGTAAGTTTACCAACCTTGTCCAGGGTAAACCAGCCGGAGCCACTGAACGGACGGTCTTAAAGAGATTTTTGAATAATTCCGCCGCCAACGACGCCATCGCCCTCGTAAAAAACCGCTGATTGGCCGGGTGTTACGGCACGGGCTGGATCTTTTAAAACCACCCTAACTCGCTTGGGGCCGTCGGGATAAAGAATCGCCGATTGTTCATTGGAACGGTAACGGATTTTAGCCATCACTTCCCTAGGTTCCGTAATCGGGTCCCAGGCCACCCAGTTCATCTCCCCTACCGAAAACTCTTTAGTAAAAGTCTCTTCATCCCGTCCCACGATGACCGTAGCCGTATCTGGCTGAAGTTCGACCACAAAAAAAGGCCCGCCGGACAAAGCCAAACCCTTACGCTGGCCGATGGTATAACCCGCGATTCCCTCATGGCGGCCCAAAACCTTTCCCTGGGTGTCAACGATGTTGCCCGGCACAAAAGCCCTGGGTCTGTGAATTTTGACAAAGTCCCTATAGCTTCCCTGGGTCACAAAACAGATATCCATACTTTCGGGCTTTTCCGCTATATCCAACCCCATCCGGCGCGCGTCTTCACGCACTTGCTGTTTTTTATATTCACCTAGGGGAAAAAGAAGATGAGACAGCAGTTTCTGACTCAGCTTATATAGAACATAACTTTGGTCTTTATCCGGATCGGCCGCCTTGAGAATTCTCCAACGGCCCGTTTGCGGGTCTTGATCAAGTCCCGCGTAATGGCCTGTCGCCAATTTTTCACAGCCAAGATCTAAAGCCTGCTGAAGTAATAATGGCAGTTTGGCGAAACGATTACATTCCACGCAAGGGTTGGGAGTAAGCCCCTGTTCATATTCGTCTAAAAAGCGGTCCACCACATTGGCGCGAAACACATCCAAACCCTCATTCACATAATGAGCCGCGCCCAATTTCAAGGCGACTTGCCTGGCATCCTGAATATCCTCAACCGAACAACAGCGCTGTCCCTTGGGTTCCACAGTCTTTATTTTGACGGCACCATTTTCTTCCGGAGTAATTTCGCAAGGTAAAATTTTAAGTGTAAGTCCCAATACCTCATGGCCCTGTTCTTTTAACAAACCCAATACCGCTGAGGAATCCACCCCGCCGCTCATCGCCACGCCAATCTTCATCTCAATCTCCAACTTTCTTTCAAACCGCTTTTAGTTTTTAGTGATTTCTTTTAAGGCCTTCAAAGCCTTATCGACTTCTTTTTCGGTATTGTAGTAACCAAAACTAAACCGAACCGTTCCAATAGGATAAGTCCCTATGGTCCGATGGGCCAAAGGCGCGCAGTGAAGCCCGGCACGAACCATGATGCCGTATTTTTCATCCAGTTCAAAGGCCAGCTCAGACGGGTCTTTTCCCGCCACACTCAACGAAACAACCGCCACACGGTCTTTTTCAAACCCTGCGGGCATACCGTAAATCCTTACTCCTTGCATTTTTTCAACACCTGCCAAAAACCGATGGGTTAATGCCTCTTCTTTGCGGCGAATCACCGTAACGCTGTTCTTTAGCAAAAACTCAATGCCAGCTCTCAAACCCGCCAAACCCCAATAATTTTGGGTACCGCTTTCAAACTTATCGGGCCATTGTTGCGGCTGTTCTTCCTTATCGCTGTTCGAGCCAGTGCCACCTTCTATAAAAGAATCCAAATTCCACTTGGCGGAAACCGCCAACCCGCCAGTCCCCGGCGGTCCCATTAAACCTTTGTGACCCGTAAAAGCCAGAAAGTCTATGTTCATCGCTTTCATATCAATGGGAACTGAACCAGCCGTTTGGGCCGTATCCACCAAAAAAGCGATTCCTTTTTTTGCGCAAAGCGCTCCCACTTCCTCAACGGGATTGATGTTGCCAATGACATTGGAAGCATGGGCTAAACAAACTAGTTTGGTATTGGGTTTAAACGCTTCCTCGAAGTCGTAGGGATTCAACCGTCCCGTACTGTTGGCCGCCACTACCGTATAGTCAATACCCCGGTCGGCTTTGAGTTTATTCAGGGGACGGATTACCGCGTTGTGTTCCAAGCCTGACAAAACCACGTGGTCGCCGCTTTTCAAAAAACCCTTCAAAGCCGTGTTAATGGCCTCGGTTATGTTTTTGGTGAATATGATTCGGTCCATGCGCTGAATGTGGAAAAGTTTTGACAAGGCCGAGCGGGTGGCGAATACCAATTCATTGGCCTTAATGGCGGATTGATAAGCTCCCCGCCCATGGGATACCCCTACGTTCTGAGCGAAGTCCACAACCGCCTTTAAAACTTGCCGGGGTTTTTGACGGGTCGTGGCGGCGCTGTCGAAATAAATCGGCTTGGGCCGTTTGATTTTCTTTTTGGATTTCATAGGTTCATCATAGGCCAGGGCTTTGTTAGAATCAAATCACGAGAACTAATCAATCTCCGGCAGGTATTTTTCCGGGTCCACCGGAATCCCATGAATCCGCACTTCATAATGAAGATGGCTTCCTGTACTGCGCCCCGAAGAGCCCACATAAGAGATAATCTGGCCCCGTTTAACTTCATCCCCCACTTTGACATCCACACTGGAACAATGGCCATATCGGGTGCTAAATCCGTATCCATGTTCAATGACGACCACCCGGCCATATCCATTTTCCCAGCCGGCATAAACAACTAATCCATCCGCGGTCGCGTGAATCGGGGTCCCCACTACATTGGCAATATCGACGCCATAATGGCGGCCCGGTTCCCCGGTTAACGGCGAAGCTCTTTTTCCAAAGCCGGAAGTGATCCAACCGTTGATTGGCCACAGGGAAGGCGTGGCGGCCAAAATGGACCTTTGCTTGTCGAGGAAAGCGCTGATCTCTTTAAAACTCGCTTGCTGACTGGAAACCTGTCCCGTCGTCTCTTTCAAACTCGCGTTTATCTTATTGAGCAATTCTTCGTTTTGTTCATTAAGCAAACCGGAAAAATTAAGGTTGTCGTCTTCAGTGGGACCTTTCACGGTATTGTAAATCATGACTTGCTTACGGTTTCCCAGCTTGAGAAGTTTTCGGAACTGATCATCCACCTGGGACATATGGGAAAGCAGTACCCGATTGTGGTCCAATTCGGTTAACACACTGGTCATTTCCATTTTTATTTTTTGGTTATCAAGAAAAGCCAATTCGCCGTTGATGTCTCTTATGGTCAGCATGGCGGCCCATGTTAATAAGCCGCCGAAAAGAAGAACTAATGAATAAAGAATGAATAGATTGGTCTTAATATGGACCGGCGCTCCCCCGTCATGAGGAACCACCATAAAGGTCATCTTTTTTTTGAAGTGAGTTTTAATCCTCTGCATAAAACCAAAAACCTTTCGGAAACCCAACAGCGGGCACTCGTTTAAAATAAGGGGTTCCTAAAACCCTGTCAATGGATTGAACTTAAGTTTTGACGGCCGCACCGGCAAATTAGGGTTCTATGGAATCACCATCGGTTTGAATAAACCGAAAGGCTTTCTCAAAAAGGACATTTTTATCGAAATCCATGGTCACCACATGGTCTGAATTCTCCAGATAAAGAAGATGTTTTTTGGCCGAACCCAAAGCGTCGTAAATAATCTGTCCGTTCGGAGGCGGCACCATGGAATCCTTTCGGCCCTGTACCACTAAAGCCGGAACCTTGATTCGAGGCAATTCGGGCCGGACTTGATCCATGAGTTTTTTTAATTCATATAAGTTTTTAGTCGCCACATAGGGATAAGTGATGTGAGCCGGCGCCTTCGCGTCCAGTATGCCGCCGATCAAATTAGAAGTGCGCCATTGAAGAAACCTAAAAAAAGCGATGGCGTTGAACCGGAAATCAAAAATACGGACCGGCGTGGCCATGGAAATAACCCCCGCCACCGGATAGTGGGCCGCCAAATGCAGCGACTGGATGCCGCCCATCGACAGGCCGCCCACAAATACTTTCGAACAACGCTTGAGAATTTCTTCGTAAGCTTCGTGAACACTTTCGGCCCAGTCCTGCCAGGTGGTTTTGGCCAAATCCTTTGGGTTGGTTCCATGGCCTTTAAGCCATGGGGCCAAAGTGGAAATACCTTTTTGGGCCAAATGATTTCCCAGGGGCTCTACCTCGCCGGGAGTGCCGGTTAATCCATGTAAAAGCAAGATGCCTGTTTTACCCTGTCGCGATTCAAATCCAATTTTCATGAAACATCCTCCTGTTGAGCAAAGAACGTCTGATCACGACAAAAACCTCGTTTGCATCCATTCTACAAGTTATCCCGCCTGCAGGCACAGTTTGGATATCCAGACATATTTGTTATCCCACCTTTCAAAAGTGTTCTGAACCCCGCCTGGAATGCCCTGAACCGCGGGCTTTTTCCATTAGAACTGTGGCACCCTTATTGCTCTCTATTGATCTATGGATTTCGACAACTATGAAATGAACAATTTTTATGATGAACTCTTGGAAGCCCCAGGGCGCCCCAGACCCGGCGCGGCGCCTCTCATGAATCGTTTAAAAACCATGCCCAACGCCGATCTGATACGCCACCAAAAGCTGGCCGAAGCCGAACTGCTTCAAATGGGCATCACCTTTATGGTTTACGGCAGCAACGAAGGCGCGGAAAAAATTTTTCCTTTCGATGTGGTTCCCCGGGTCGTTGAAGCGAAAGAATGGGAACAAATCGAAAAGGGTCTGATTCAGCGCATCCAGGCCCTCAACTTTTTCATCGATGATATTTATCACGGTCAGAAAATCATCAAAGACAAAATTATTCCCGAAGAGATGATAAAAACATCCGCCGGTTACCGTGTTCAATGTCAGGGACTCAATGTCGCGAAAAGAGTTTGGATTCATATTACCGGCACCGATCTGGTACGGAGCGACGACGGCCAATTTTACGTTTTGGAAGACAATCTTCGCTGTCCTTCCGGCGTGTCCTATGTTTTAAAAAACCGGGACGTTTTAAAACGCACTCTGCCCAGAGTATTTCAAAATATGAATGTTCGTCCCGTGGATGATTATTCTCATCGTCTTTTAAACATGCTCCAATATATGGCTCCACCAGAGATCACCAAACCCCGCATTGTAGTTTTGACTCCTGGTCCCTATAACTCGGCTTATTTTGAACACTCTTTCCTCGCCCAGCAAATAGGAGCGGAGTTGGTAGAAGGCAGGGACTTGGTGGTCATAGATGGTTATGTGATGATGCGGACAACCAAAGGGTTTGAACGTGTGGATGTGATATACCGCCGGGTCGACGACGACTTTATAGACCCTCAGACTTTTAGACGCGATTCCAAACTCGGTGTGCCGGGCTTAATGGATGTCTATCGGGCTGGTCGGGTCGTCTTAGCGAACGCCCCCGGCACCGGCGTGGCCGACGACAAGGCGATTTACACTTATGTCCCCGCCATCATTAAATATTATTTGAACGAAGATCCCATTTTGCAAAACGTTCCTACATATATGTGTTGGGAGCCTACCCAGCGTCAGTATGTTTTGGAAAATTTGGACAAATTGGTTGTGAAAGCGGTCAACCAATCCGGCGGTTACGGAATGTTGGTGGGCCCTCACTCCACAAAGTCTGAACAGGAAAAATTCGCCGGACTTATCAACGCAAGACCCCGCGATTATATCGCCCAACCCACTCTTTCGCTTTCCCGTGTTCCCATCATCGCGGAGGATCATTTTGAAGGACGCCATGTGGATCTGCGTCCTTATGTGCTTTATGGAAAGAGTATTTATGTCATGCCGGGGGGATTAACCAGAGTTGCCTTAAAAAAAGGTTCATTGGTGGTCAATTCGTCTCAAGGCGGAGGAAGTAAAGATACCTGGGTATTGGGCGAAACCATAAAAAAGAAACCGTAACTGAATAGAGGAAACAACTTCATGTTAAGCCGTTTGGCCGACTCCTTTTATTGGATGAGCCGATACATCGAACGGGCCGAGAACGTATCCCGCTTTATTGATGTAAACGTCAATCTGATGCTTGATTCTTCCCTGTCGGAAGATAAAGAACAATGGTTTCCGCTTGTCACCACCAGCGGCGACGAAGAGGACTTTAAAGCCCGCTACGAAGAAGCCACCCGCGAGAACGTGATTTATTTCTTATTTGCCGATAAAAAAAATCCGAATTCCATTTTTTCCTGCCTGCAGAAAGCCCGCGAGAATGCCCGCACCATGCGGGAATCTATTTCCAGCGAGATGTGGGAACAGCTCAATAGCTTTTACTTGATGGTTCAAAGCTATATGCATGAACCGCTGGATCTGGACAATCTTTATTCTCTGGGCCGTCAAATTCGGATGGCTAGTCATCAATTTGTGGGGGTAACGGATAACACCATGTCGCATGGGGAAGCCTGGAACTTTATCCGCCTGGGCCGCATGTTCGAAAGGGCTGATAAAACCGCCCGCATCCTGGATGTAAAATACTTTATTCTTCTGCCCAAGGTTGAGGATGTCGGAACAACTTATGACGCCATTTTATGGACCGCGCTTTTAAAATCCGCGAGCGCCAGTGAGATGTACCGGAAAAAATACAGCCATATCCAGCCGGACAAGGTCGCCGAGTTTCTGATTTTGGACCGGGAATTCCCCCGCTCCATGCGTTTCTGTTTGGCCCACGCTGAAGAATCCCTTCGTTTTATTACGGGCACGCCCTATGGCACCTATGCCAACGAAGCGGAACAGCATCTGGGACGCCTTCGTTCCGAACTGGACTATGCGAACATCCGCGAAATTATCAAAAGTGGGCTACACGAATATCTCGATCAATTCGAGTCGAATTTAAATAACGCGGGTGTCGCATTATTCGCTACATTCTTGGCTATGCAGCCCATACCGGGTTATCCCATCATTAAAAGAACGGAGCAATCATGACATTCTGTCTCGCCATGAAAGTCAAAGAAGGGTTAGTCGCCTTAGCCGACACCCGCATCACCAGCGGAACCGAATCGATTACGGGTAAAAAAGTTTCCATTCATCAATGCGATGGACATTCCCTGTTTTTGATGACTTCGGGTCTTCGCTCCGCCCGGGATAAAGCCTTAACCTACTTCAACGAAGACCTGGAAGAAAACCAGGATAAATACGACAAACTTTACAAAGCGGTGAATGTTTTCGCCTCCCATCTGCGCCGGGTAGCGTCGGAAGACAAAGCGGTCTTGGAAGCGAATGGTTACCAGTTCAATCTTATGTCCATTATGGGAGGCCAGCTTTCCAAAGATTTGGAACATAAGCTCTATCTGATTTATCCCCAGGGAAACTGGGTGGAAGTCACCGACAGCACACCCTATTACGCTATTGGCGAATCCAGCTACGGCAAACCCTTGATTGACCGGGCTCTTCACTACGACACCAGTCTGGAAATCGCTATGAAGCTGGGCTATCTGGCTTTTGAAGCGACCCGCAGCAGCGCCACCGATGTGGACTTCCCTATCGACGTGGTTCTTTACCGTAAAAACTCCTGCAAGATGAATGAAATCCGCTATCAGCGTGAGGATTTGTCAAAAGTAACCGAATGGTGGAAAGCCCGGGTTCGGGAAACAGTGGAATTATGCCCATCGGACTGGGCTAAAAGCGCTTTGGATAATCTGGCAAAAAATGAAACTGATTCCCCTAGGAGCGTTCAGTCCGTGGAAATAAAAGTACGGTCAAACTTGAGTTAGAAAACGCTTCTTTCTTCGCGGTTTTCGCTGAGAAGGAAGACGGAGAGGTTCCCATGCATTTTGAAGTCAAACATCAGCTTCGCTACTCTTACAGTAAAGAGGTTTTTTTAGAACCCACCGTCATTCGTCTGCGGCCCCGGGACGATTTTGCTCAAAAACTGGATTTTTACAAATTCAACGTTTCGCCTCATCCGGCGGATTTTTCGGACTCGCTGGATATTTTTAATAACTACCAAACCGAACTTTGGTTCACGGAAAAACAATCGAGTTTGACGCTCAACACTCATTTCAAAATCGAAACCACTCTTAGCAACCCTTTTCATTATCTGGTCACCAGCCCCCAGGTGTTAAAACTTCCGGCCAAATATTCCGTTGAAAATAAAATGGCTTTGGCGCCTTATTTACACCGCATCCATCCTGATGCGGCGGTTGACGAACTCGCCCAAACGCTTCTGAACGAAAGCGACGACAACACCCTGAATTTTCTATATCACATGACAGACTACATACACCGCAATATCCAGCAAACCATCCGCGCGGTCGGCGAGCCCTTGTCACCCAATAAAACTTTGCGCCGAAAAGAAGGTGCTTGCCGGGATCTGGCGGTTTTATTTATTGATCTCTGCAGGGCCATGGGCCTGGCGGCGCGCTTCGTCAGCGGTTATAAATATGATCCGGGGGCCAGGGACAGCCATGAACTTCACGCCTGGGCGGAGGTTTATCTGACAGGGGCGGGCTGGCGGGGTTACGATCCCAGTCTGGGATTGGCTGTCGCCGATCATCATATCGCTCTGGCCGCCGGACCCATCACTCATGACGCCGCGGCGCTGACCGGCGCCTTCCGGGGAACAGAGGTTTTAACCCGCATGGATTATGAGATTGAAATTAAAACACTGGGAACGGCAAAAAAATAGCGCTAAGCCGAAAATCCGGCTTGGCGCTTCGTTGAATAAAATAAGTTAAGAAAAATTAACGAACGCTGACCTTGGCTTTACTTTTAGAAACTTTTCGGTAAACGATCGGCGTGCTCACACCCTTGGTTCGAGTATGTTTTTCCATGGCTTTCTTTTCAGTCTGATCCAAAGCCTTATTGGAAAGTTTTTGACGCCAGCCTTTAACTTCAGTTTTGACCCATGTCTTCGTCATATCTTCAGTGGCGATCAATACTGAATAGGAGTTCCCGATTTCTTCCATCACGATTCCCACTTGATTCTCGCCAGAATGCATCACTTCATCGCCCAAACGAATTTTAAACGGCATAATCTCTCCCAATCTCTCAAGCCACGATCTATCGTGGACCTCATCCAAACCGGCTGGCTGCTCCTTGCCGGAAAATAATTACTAGTTTTAGTTCAGCACAGCCAAGTGAAAAGCCGAACAGTCTTAAAGAATACTCCTGTTGCACATGAAATATCCATAGTTAGTGGATTTCCACCCCCTCCACTTTTATACTGCACCCCACATATAGGGGATTAAAGGAAAAATCCTCACAATTTAAGGGAAAAACTTGAGCTCCACGTCTGAAGAAATATTAAAAACTGGCCTTTCCGGATTTACGGTCGCTTCCTTTGAAAGCCGCATGGGCAAGGAAATGGAAAACCTAATTTTACGCGCCGGCGGCACTCCCCGTGTCGTCGCTTCTATGCGTGAAATTCCCATTGCGGAAAATCAGGAAGTTTTCGCTTTTTTCGAAAAACTCAAGGCAGGCCGCTTTAACGAAGTGATTCTTTTAACCGGCGTTGGCACCAAAGCGCTTTTTCAGATTCTCGAGGCGAAATATCCGTCCAGCCACGTATACAACGCTTTTAAATCAACCACTCTCATTGCCCGCGGCCCTAAAGCCGCCAAGGCTTTAACCGACTACAAACTCAAACCCACCCTCACCGTACCCGAACCCAACACCTGGCGTGAAGTTGTTTCCATGTTGGAAGAACGCAAGAGTCTTAAAAATCTATCGATCGCGGTTCAGGAATACGGTGTGTCCAACCCTGAATTTTTACAAACCCTGAGGGATAAAGGCGCAAAAGAAGTCGTCAGCGTCCCTGTTTACCGCTGGGCTTTGCCTGAAAACATTTATCCCCTGACCCAGATGGTTGAATCCATCACCAAAAATGAAATTCAAATGGTTCTTATCACCAGCGCCCAGCAAATGAACAATGTATTGGAAGTCGCCCAGGGCCTGGGCCTGGAAAAACAATTGCTGGATGCTTTTTCAAGGATCGTTGTCGGATCGATCGGCCCCATCGCCAGTGAAACACTCAGGGCGAAAGGCATCGAACCGGACTTTGAGCCGGAACACGGTAAAATGGGTTTTCTGGTCAAGGAAGCGGCGGCAAAGGGGCGGGAACTTTATAAAAAAAAGAATGGAGTCGTGATTCAAACCCGCTCTTCATCAACCCCTTCCGCCCCTCATTCTCTAAATGATAGTTTGTTTATGAAAGCCTGTCGGCAAGAACCTGTGAATCGCACTCCCCTTTGGATCATGCGTCAGGCGGGCCGCTACCTGCCCGAATACCGGGCCATCCGGTCTACCGTTTCTTTTTTAACTCTCTGCAAAAGACCGGACCTGGCCGCCGAAGTCACCGTATCGGCCCAGGAAGTTCTGGGCGTGGATGCGGCTATTTTGTTCGCCGATATTTTACTGATTTCCGAACCCATGGGCTTTCATTTGGAATTCGCCGAATCGGGCGGCCCGGTCATTTCGAATCCCTTTCGGGGAGCGCAGGATTTAAACCGGCTTCGGGAAGTCGACGGGGCCAAAGACCTCAGTTATGTGATGGAAGCGGTCAAACTCATTCGTCAGCGGCTCAAACCCCACATTCCGCTCATCGGCTTTGCCGGCGCCCCTTTTACCCTGGCTTCTTATTTAATAGAAGGTCACGGTTCCAAAGATTACTTCCACACCCGTTCGGTCATGGAAGGCGAATTCGCGGTTTGGGACGAACTGATGAAACGCATTGTCTTGGCCACCACTTCTTATTTAAACGGCCAGGTTGAGGCCGGGGCCCAGGCCTTACAATTGTTCGATTCCTGGGTGGGCATTCTGTCGCCGGCCGAGTACAAGCGCTTCGTGCTTCCTTATGTGCAGCAGCTTATTCGGGGCTTAAAACCAAGTATTCCCATCATTTATTTCGGTACCGAAACCGCCCCTTTTTATCCCTTTTTAAAAGAAACCGGAGCCAGCGTCATTGGTGTGGATTGGCACATGAACCTTGACCAGGCCTGGAACCAATTGGGCAACGTAGCGGTTCAAGGTAATTTGGATCCCTCTGTGCTTTTGACCACCCCGGAAAAGGTACGGCAGGAAACTGAAAAGATTTTGAAAATGGTGGATGGCCAACCCGGCCATATTTTTAATTTGGGCCACGGCATTTTGCCCAACACCCCCATGGAAAATGTTCATGCCATGATTGAAACCGTCAAAAATTGGAAGCTATAAGATTTTGAATTCTATAATTCATTGAGGGCTATTTTGAAATACGACGCGATTCTTTTAATTGGCTTTGGTGGGCCGGAAAAACCGGAAGACATTATTCCTTTTCTGGAGGATGTCACCCAAGGCCGCGGCGTTCCACCCGAGCGCCTCAAACTGGTCGCCAAACAATACGAAAAAATTGGCGGTGTCTCCCCGTATAACCGTCTCACCCGTGAACAAGCCCTGGCTCTGGAAAAATTACTCAAAGCCCGGGGTCTGGATATACCAGTCGTTGTTGGTTTTGCCCATTACGCACCCCGTATCGCTGACACTTTGACCGATTTGGTTAAACAGGGGAAAACCAAAATCTTCGCCATCGTCATGGCACCGCACCGCAGTCCCGCTTCTTATGACAAATACGTCAACCGAGTCAATGAAACGCTGGAATCCATCCGCGCTCTGGGTCTGTCCGTTCCCGGAATCACTTACGCTCCCGTCTGGCATACCCGCCCCGGCTTTATCCGGGCTATCGCGGATAATATCACCGAGGCTTTCAGTCACCTGACCGCTGTGGAAAAAGAACGCCACCGGGCCGAACTGATTTTTACCACTCACAGCATTCCCCGCAAAATGGCGCATGAATCCCCTTACTCGCAGCAGTTTGAGGAAACAGCCCAGGCCGTCATGCCTCTTGTCGAGGTTCCTTATTACCAAACCGCCTATACCAGCCGAAGCGGGAAGCCGGAAGAAGCCTGGCTGGAACCGGACCTGGGGGACTTTATTGAGAGACGCACTTATGAAACCCTATCCGCCTGCGTGGTGGCTCCCATCGGTTTTCTGGTGGATCACGTCGAAGTGCTTTACGATATCGACACCCTGGCCCAGGAAAAAGCCAAGTGGAAGTCCCTTCACCTGGTCCGCGCTAAAACCGTGGGAACACATCCCTCCTTTATCGCCATGCTGGCATCCTTAGTTGAGGAGTCTCTTTCATGAAGTCCATACGCGTCACCATTATCGGCGCCGGCATCAGCGGCCTTGCCGCCGCCCATCGGCTTTTGGAACTGTCCCAAGAAAAAAATATCCCGCTTGATTTAAATATTCTCGAGGCCGGTAAAAAAGCCGGTGGAACCCTTAGTACTATTGAAAAAGACGGCTTTTTAATGGAAGAAGGACCCGATTGCTTTATCACCGACAAGCCCGCCGCCCTGAATTTGGTGAAACGCCTTGAGATGGAATGGCAGTTAATGCGCACCAACAGCGACCTGAAACAATCTTTTATTCTGAAGGGAAACAAACTTCATCCCATTCCCGAAGGTTTTTATTTATTAGCGCCTTCCCGTTTGATGCCGCTCATGACCACACCCCTATTGTCCCTGTGGGGCAAACTACGCGCCGCTTTCGAGCCCTTCATCAAGGTCCGCCGCGACCCACAGGATGAAAGCGTCGGCGCTTTCGTGAAACGACGCCTGGGCAACGAAGTTTTTGAAAACCTGGCCCAGCCCCTCATTGGCGGGGTTTATAACGCGGACCCCGATGATCTCAGCCTCAACGCCGCCATGCCCCGATTTAAGGAAATGGAAGTCAAATACGGTTCCCTACTCAAGGCCATGGCCGCCCGCCGTCTGAATACACAAGAACAGGTTTCAGGTGCCCGTTATTCGCTTTTTGTAACCCTGCAAAAAGGCATGCAAACTTTAACAGACGCTTTAGTCTACAAAATCCCTTCCCAGTCCCTCCGGTTACAAACTTCTGTCACCAATTTAAAACAGAACGAGAACAAATCCTGGAACGTGGAAACTGTCAACCAACCCTATCAAGCGGACGCGGTGATATTGGCGGTACAGCCGGCCAAGATGCGAACCTTAATCGGTCATCTGGATACAGAGTGGCAAAAACTGTTGTCCGGTATTCCCGCTCATGATTCGGCCACGCTCAATTTAGGTTTTCACCGTAAAGACATCGGCCACGCTTTGGACGGGTTTGGCTTTGTGGTTCCCGCCAAAGAAAAGAAACTTATTTTGGGCTGTACTTTTTCCAGCCAAAAGTTCTTTGGCCGGGCTCCGCATGAGTTCGTTTTGCTGCGGGCCTTCCTGGGGGCGGAAACCGTCTCCCTGTTAAAAACCCAGGGTGAGGAAGCGGTCATCCAAAAAGTGATCAAGGAATTAACCCCTATTCTCGATTTAAAAAGTCCACCCATTGTTCATCACCTGGTCGTTTATAACGCCGCTATGTCTTATTTCCGGCCCGGTCACTTAAGTCAATCTTCCCGGCTGGAAGACAAAGCCTCGGAACAAAAAGGACTTTACCTGGCCGGAAATGGTCTTAAGGGTGTTGGCATCCCCGATTGCGTCGCCGCGGGCGAAGCCGCCGCTGAGAAAATCTTTAAAGATTTCGCCGAAAACCTTTCGTGACCAACCCAACCGAATCCCAATTGTTGGTTCTTCATAAACCCAAGGGCTTTGTGGTCACCCGGCATGATGAAAAGAACCGCAAAACCGTTTATGAACTTCTACCGCCCTGGGCCTATGACGAAGGCTGGATGCCCGTGGGCAGGCTGGATATGGATTCCAAGGGACTGCTTTTATTCACGCAAAACGGCCTCATCTCCGAGCATCTCACCCAACCCGGCTCCTGCCACAAAATCTACGAAGTCTGGGTTCGGGGGCATGTGACCCAGCCACAAGCCGTTCAGCTGGTGGGCGGGGTGGAAACGAGCGAAGGCTTATTGAAAGCGGTCCGGGTGGAAATCAAGGGCGGCGCCGGTCCCAAAACCAGGCTGGAAGTGGAATTGGACGAGGGTAAAAACCGCCATATACGCCGCATGTTTGGCGAACTCAAAGACCCCAAGTTTGGAACTGCCATGAAAGTACTGGAACTCAAACGGGTTCAAATGGGAAGTTTGAAGCTGGATGTGGAATCGGCCAAATGGCGGTTCCTGACTGCCGATGAGGAAAGAAATTTACTGGATGGTTGAGCAGCGTCTAGAACTTTTGAACGAAAGCCAACCCCATGGCCGCATTAGGTAAATTGAGAAACGAAAGCCCGTTGTCCTGCCGGATGATTTGGTTGTAGCGGTCCACCGCGTCCAGTTGTTCGGATTGGGATTCACGGTAAAGCATTCCGCCCAAAAGGTCTGTCGCCAATCCCCCTATCACCAAAATATTAAAAATGAGCGTGTTGCTGTTGTTCCAATTGGCCAAAGCGCCGACCATCAGCATGCCGCTGCCGCCGCCAATAAAAATCCAGCTGATTGAGCTGCGATCTTCGGCGTCCTTAAGATATTGAAGGGCCTGCTCGTCATCCGCCGCAGCGATAATATTTTTCAATTCTTGTTCGCTGGTAATTTCCTTCCCGTTAAGGCTATAGCGGACATCAAATAGGCCCGTCTCAGCGCTGATAAGATGGGTGTCCTCGAACTGCATTTCTTCGTCAGGAGTCATTGCGGAACCAGATGTTTGGGCTCCTGCACCCGCCGCAACCATGCTTAACCCCAGCGCGAAAACCATTTTAAGAACAAGCAAGTACTTCACCATTTCCTCTTTAGCCTAAAGCTGTGAAGGTTAAGGTTTTTTTCACCTCTTCCATCACATCTTCCACTTTAATTTCATTCATACAAAAATATTCATCGGTGCGAAGGCATTCATGGCTCCCGCAAGGAGAACATTCAGGGTGATGAGTCAAAACTTTCACTTTGGGTCCCGAGGGTTTCCAAACTTCCACTTCATTGGCCGCTGAGAAAAGACAAATAACCGGAACATTGGCCGCCGCCGCTAAATGAGTCGTCCCCGTGTCACATCCAATAAACAAATGACATTCCTTGGCAAAAGCCCCTATTTCTAACAAAGAAAGCTTTCCCACTAAATTCACCACGGGGCACTGCAAACCATCTAAAACTTCATGAACAAAAGCGATATCCTGTTCGCCGCCCAAAATATAAAGTTCGGCTTGTGTTTGAGCATGTACTTCATATAAAAGAGCTGCGAAACTTTCCGATCCCCATCGTTTAGACGGCGTAGCCGCCCCCAGATGGACCGCAATTCGGGGAACATTCGGCAAAAGCTCTTGGGAAGGTATTCGGCTTTGCGCGATTTTAAGATCTTTAGGGTGCGTCCAAAGCTCCAAGCTTTTATCCGCGGTGGTAACGCCAAACTCATTAAGCAGATGGAGATTGCGATTGATTTGATGTGACCCGTTTTCGGGCTGAGAGACCTTGGTGGTCAGGCATCGGCTGACCCATCCCAAATCATATCCCACCCGATTTTTTGCGCCGGACAAGCCCGCTACTAAAGGGTCTAAACGGCTCTGATACCGAAAATCAAAAAGCAGGTCTATTTTTTTAGACCGCAGAAACCCGATTAATTTCCAGGCCGATTCCAACCGCCGCAGGAAGGATTGACCGGGAAAAAGCCAGAGCGCCTCAAAAACATAGACTTCATCAAAGTAGGGGCAGGCTTTGGCCAATTCAGCCACAAAGGAAGGCACAACCACCGAAATACGGTCTTTTGGATAGACCTTCCGCAAGGCCCGATAAGAGGGAATCCCCAAAATGAAATCACCGATACGGTCGAGTCTTAAAAGCACGATTTCCATAGAGGCTATATTATAGATAGAAAGGACACTGTCAGAGAAATTAACCCGGCTTACCCCGTTCCAATAATGCATTAAATAGGTCCCGGAACACCAATAATGGCAAAATTGTTTTCCGGTTTTCATCCGATTGCGGCGCCGACACCAACAGAGTCGACCGTTTTTATATCTTGTTTTTTATCCTAAATCGATCTCTCGCTTCCAGATTGCCTTTATTCTTGACAGTTTTTAACCCCTTCGATACTCTCTAGCCCTTTCAACGCCCTATTTCAATACATGTATTAAACAGCTTCGGAGGAACTATGGCCGGCTCCAAGAAAAAGACAATCACTAAGAAACGCGTCGCTAAAAAACCGATCAAAAAAAATGCTATTAAAAAAATCGCTAAAAAAATACTAAGAGTCGTGGTTTCGCGTCCGGCGCCCAAAAAGGTCCGTATCAGTCCCGTTTTCCAGCCCCTCTTGGCCAAACTGCAGCGCCGTCGCAATGAAATCACCGGTCAGGTCAATCACTTAGAGCAGGATTTGCGCGAGGACATCGCGGACAATCAAAATATGCCGGGAGACTCCGCTGATCATGGCTCGGGAGAATTGAACCAGCATTTGTCCGTCACTTTGATGGAAAATGACCGTGTTGAACTGGAGCGGATTGAACGCGCGATTTTACGCATTGAAAGCGGCGCCTACGGCAAATGTGAAACTTGCGAAAAAGTCATTCCCATGCCCCGTCTCAAGGCGATTCCCTGGGCAACCCGCTGTATCACCTGCCAAAGCCGGATGGAAGGCGTTTAAGTTTCAAAGGTTGAAAAACGGCTGATTTCCGTCATTTTTTCAACGGCGCACTTTTTGAGTTTAGTTTGCCTTTTAAAGAACCCTTCGATAGCATAACCTCATGAAGAAGCGATTTTATTTACTTTTTATCATTCTCTCTTTGGTTTTAATCGGTCCACTTTCTCTGTGGGTTAAATCATCCCACGCCGCGGATACTTCTCCTGATGATGATATTGCAACGGATACGCCCACTTATACAACCGTCGTCAACACCCCCACTTTCACACCCACAGTTAATGTCACTCTCGGCCATAAGTTTTATACCTTTGACGCTATGTGGACCAACAGCTCGGATCCACTAAATGATCCGGAGGCTATCGCCATCTCTCCCAACTCCGGGCACATGATCATCGCCGACAGCGGCAATAACCGCGTCGTCGTTTGGGACGGCGACGGCAAACCATTAAAAAGCATCGGCTCTTTCGGACCGCGGGCCGACTGGCGCAATCCTCCGCAGTTCAACGACCCTTGCGGCGTTTATGTGGATCCCGCGAAAAAACTTTATGTAGCCGACACTCAAAACAACCGCATTGTCGTATTGGATGAAACCGGGATGGTCTTGTCCACCTGGGGAACGCAGGGAACCGAGCCCGGCCAATTTAATCAACCCCGGTCTATCGCGGTGGATCATTTCGGAAACTTTTGGGTACTCGATTCCGGCAATTCCCGTGTGGAAATTTTTAGTGCGGGAGGCCAATACAACGCCACCTTTGGCTCCTTCGGAACCGGCGACTACTTGCTGAATAATCCTCTATCCATGGCACTCAACAATATTGATCAAGGCATCATTGCGGACACAGGTAACTTTCGGTTTGAAGTTTTTAACAACGGCGGCACCGCTGTAACCCAACAGGGATGGTTTGGAGATGGACCCTACCAATTTAAAGAGCCTAACGGCGTGGTGGTCACTAAAGAAGGCTGGGTCGCCATTGCGGACGGGCAAAACGACGGGATAAACTTTTACAACAGCCGTAACGGGGAATATGAATTTATTGGTATGTGGCGGGCCAAAGACAACATCATTTCACCCAATTACGATCCGCACTATAAAGGTATCGCCTGTGATGCCCAGGATCGGCTTTACCTGACCGATATTAAAAACAACGCCATTATCCGCCTAAAGCCGATTAATAAGGGTGAAGCTTCCCAATTAGCCCCCACTCCTACACCCACACCCGCCGCGGTTAGTCCCTATGGCGGCAATGGCTATCCCATCCGTTAATCCCGTCTGAGTTCGGTCATTATTAACGCGCTGTAAATTCAACTCCACTTCCGAATAAGCCCTATTGATCCCGTTCAACCTTCAACTGGCGGGCACTTCCGCCTTGTGATAAACTTCCACCTCTTCAAAGTTGGTTTCTAAACCATTCACGAGGCTTTATGAAACGCATTCATTCTATCGTCACCGGCGGCGCCGGCTTCGTCGGCTCCCATCTTTGCGATTTCCTTTTAGCCCAGGGCCACAAAGTGACCTGCGTGGACAACCTGATTACGGGTAAAAAAGAAAACATTGAGCATCTGCGGGGCAACCGCAATTTCAAATTTAAAAAGCATAACGTCATCAAGCCCCTTCCCATCCGCTTTTCCCAGGTGGATTATATTTTTCATCTGGCTTCTCCCGCTTCACCTATCGGTTACATGGAACATTCCATTGAGACAATTTTGGTCAATTCCATGGGAAGCCTGCAATTGCTGGAATACTGCCGGAAGCGTAAAACCAAATTTCTTTTCGCCTCCACTTCGGAAGTCTACGGAAGCCCGCAGGTTCATCCCCAGCCCGAAACCTACTGGGGACACGTCAACTCCTTCGGCCCCCGTTCCTGTTACGACGAAAGCAAGCGGTTAGGCGAAGCTTTGGTCTATGAACATATCCATAAATTTAAAGTAGACGCCCGGATCATCCGTATTTTTAATACTTATGGACCCCGGCTGAATGAAAACGATGGCCGCGTCGTCTCAAACTTGATCACTCAATGTTTAAGGGGAAAGCCCATTACCCTTTATGGCGACGGATCCCAAACCCGGAGCTTTTGTTTCGTGTCCGATCTGGTGGCGGGAATCTGGGCGGCCATTTCCAGGGAAAACACTATGGGCGAGATTTTCAACCTGGGAAACCCTCAAGAAACCACCATCCGGGATTTCTCCAAACTGGTGATTGAACTCTGCGGCACAGCGGAGAGTAAAATTAATAATAAACCCCTGCCAGTAGACGACCCGGTACGCCGAAAACCCGATATTTCCAAGGCAAAACGGGTTTTAGGCTGGGAACCCCGCATTCCCTTAAAAGAAGGGCTAAGACAGACAATTGATTGGTATAGGGATAGAATATAAACTAACGCTCTTAAAAAAGTCGTTCAAGCATCCGAATATAAAGTTAATCAAATCACGAGGATTTAATCCATTATGAAAACAGCTGTCCTTTATCCGCCTTTCCGCAAAGACGGCGAGCTTCCACTGCTGACACAAAACCGCCATTTGAAATTCTCAAAGACACAAGAAGTCCGCATTTTCCCCCTGGTGCCCGGGCATCTGGCAACCAATCTAAAACATCTGGGCCACGAGGTTCTTTGGCTTGACGGCATCAACCGCCGCATGAGCGACGAGGAATTTGACGGCCATCTTGCCGCGTTTAATCCCGATGTCATTTTTTTAGAAACCAAAGCCCCCGTGGTCAACCGCCATTGGAAATATATTGAGGAACTTAAAACTCGTTTCCCCAACGTCAAGATTGCCTTGATGGGCGATCACGTTTCCTATTTTCCTGAAGAATCTCTTTTAAACTCCAAAGTCGATTACGTCATGACCGGCGGCGACTACGATATCGTGGGTCGTAACTTGGTCGAGTTTTTGGCCGGCAAAGCCCCCCTGGGTCCCGGGGTTTGGTACCGTGACGCGGAAGGTAAGACTCTTTCCACCGGTCCTCATAAATTAGAAGAAGCTTTAGACTCTCTTCCTTTCATTGACCGTGAATTAACCCGTGTTCAAGATTATGGCGAAGCCTATTTGCTTCGTCCTACCGCTTACATTCTCACAGGCCGCGGCTGCGGCGCCCCCAAAGAATCGGGCGGCGGAGTGGGCCTCTGTACTTTTTGTATCTGGCAGCACGCCCTTTGGGGCAAGACCGCCCGCCTTCGTTCTCCCGCCAACGTGGCCGCTGAAATGGAAATTTGCATCAACAAATATAAAATCTGGGAATTTTTCGACGATAACGAATCCGGACCTATCTATAACATCGAATGGCTCAGGGAATTTTATAAGGAACTTAAAGCCCGAAAATTATTGGGCCGTTTCCAGTTTTCTTCCAACTGCCGCGCGGATAATTTGAATGAAGAGATTGTGGATCTGCTGGTTTTGTGCGGCTGGCGTCTCCTAAAAATCGGTCTGGAGTCCGGCTCCGATTACACCATCAAGCATTTAGCCAAGTGTGAAACCGTGGAGCTTATCAGCCGCGGTGTCAAAATGGCGAAAGACAAAGGTTTAGTCATTCTCCTGACCACCATGATGGGCTATCCCTGGGAAACCGAAGAAGATGTCCGTAAAACTTACGAAGTCACCAAAGATCTTCTTTTCTATAAAGTCAGAGCCGGCGATTGTATGCAGGCCTCTGTCGTCATCGCCTATCCTGGGTCTCCCCTTTGGATGGAAGCCACCCGTAAAAACTGGCTTTTGATCGGCAAAACCGATTACGAAAAATACGACATGAGTCATCCCATTCTTAAATCCCAAATTAACGCCAGTGAATGGGCAACCAAAACCTGGAACCTGATGAAAGATCCGAGATTTGTCATAGGACAAGTCACCACCGTGCGTTCCTTCAGACAAATTAATCTCCTATGGCGGGGACTCCAATCCCTATTAGGTCACGTGCAGGATTACGGCGACCCCGTTCCGGAAAGTAAGGGACATGCGACACCGCAAACAGCCGTCAACTGATCAAAAACCCATAACTCAGGCCGATCCTCTTTCCAGCCATTCTTCCCCTAAATGGAAGTGGTTTGCTTTGGGGTTTATTCTCCTGCTGGTCGCGGGTGTGGGTGTTTGGAGCAGCGGTATTATTCAAAACGCTTTGGCCGGACCCGCTATTCCTTTGCCCCGTCAAACCAGTGAATTTTCATTGGGCATGGATGAAGACGCGATTATTCAAAAACATCCCGAAATCAAAAAATCCATCCGTAAATTCAACAATGACCCTTTATTTCAAATCGTAACCCTGACCACGAAAGATGGCTTAACCGGTGCATCCTCAGTCGATTTGCTTTTCTATAAAAAGACCTTATATTTCATGTCCACCATGTGGGACGGCGATAACGCTAAGACGGTTGCCTTGAAAGACTGGGCAACCCAATACCGCCACTGGAACAAACGGGGAACAGATTCGGAGCCTTTGGGCGATCAAGTGTTGTTGAAAGAATGGCATTTTGCGGACCCGCAAACCGAAATGGTTTTGCGCGATTTAAATTACCCCGATCACGTCCAGCGGTGGCAGGATATCAGGGACGCCTCGAACTCCGAGGCGCAAGCGGCGTTTGCGAAGTACCGTCTCGACGGAGCAGGCTGAAAGGGATAGTGTCATGGC